>UMKS01020428.1_pt1 | contig 48854 bp, 66 predicted proteins | sample 1966351 | NCBI WGS metagenome assembly UMKS01 (sample SAMEA4836184, study PRJEB28245) | human gut metagenome | biome: gut microbiome; material: fecal sample | place: Denmark | collected 2008
TATAAAACAAATTTTGGAGTATGAAAATAGATTATAACAAAACAGCAATCATTCCTTTAGATTATAGTAAAGGAAGTAAAGGTTTGTGACTAGCAGTTAAAAAGAATAATAAATATATTCTAAGATTACTAGCTATATTTGAAACATCTCTCATTGAACAAATCAAAATAAGTAATAGAGATTTGTTTGATTATAATGTATTTTATAGTCTAAAAGAAGCATTGTTAGATTATGATTTTACTTTAACTAAAAAGAATTATAATCAATTAGACGCTTTAGCTTCAATAAACGAAAAGAAACATTATGAACAATACTTAAAAACATTTTGCAGATGAAAAAGACTTTAAATCAATTAAAGGCAAGTAGAAGGAACTTATCTCTTATGCTTTTAGCAGGTATGATTACTAATCTAAAACACATTAAACATTTTGTTAGAGACACAGAAGTAGTAATAAGAATAGATACACTGTTGGCAGCTATAGAAAGACTTAGATCTTCAATTAAAGAAACTACTTATGAATCGTGGTCGGCATAAAAAGAGTAAAGAAAAAGGATTCAATACTCAAACAGAAATCTTAGACTTTATACAAAAAAAGCTTTATAGATTACTAGCAATAAGTGAAGATATATTAACATGTAGTACACATGATTATTATGCAAAAGCGAGTATTAGTGATAATGATGGAAGAGACTATTATAAGACAGTTGAGTGGTATATTAATACTAGGTATTATCTTAATCGCTTTATACGTGAAATCAGAATAACACTTAATGAAGCAACTGTTAAAGACGGTATCTATACGATTAAATTTGAATTTGGAGATAATTCAAAAATATTTAAATATAAACATGAATAAAAAAGGCTTAAGAGGTTTTATTAGGAATAGATTACCTAAGACTTGGGAAATTGTTCTTACAAGAGAACGTAAACTTACTGCGTTCATTGAGTATGTATATGAAGCAACTCCATCAGTAATGAAGGGAGGTAGAGGTTGGCGACGTGGTGTACATAACATTTCAGTCGGATTCAATAGATGCAAAATCTATGAAATGTTTCAAGCTGAAAAGAGTAAAGAAGGCTTGATATATTGGGTAGGCATCTATAATAAAATTAAAGATCTTGAACATCAAATGAATTAACATGGAAATTGTTCAATATGTTCGCTGGACTGAACCAGGAGAGCGAGAAAGACTACAAGAAGTAATGCAGCAATGCAGTGGAGAAATGGAATTTAGAAAGAAAGTAGCTTCTGAATTCAATATTAGTCCAATGGATGCAGCAGTTGTAGTAAAGAGATTCAAAAATGAATTTATCAAAATACTTAAAACAAAAGGATTATGTTAAAAGCAGGTATGTGGATCGCACAAGGTCCAGAAACTAATGTATTGCTCCTTTTAAGCGGAGTAGAACCATTATTAGAAGTAGTAGGTGCAATTGATCTTAATTACTTTAAACAGAATGGTAAAGCTAAAGATCTTACTAAAGACAGTCCTGAAGTAGTAGATATTATGATGTATCCTGAAAAGTATACATTTGCATTACCATCTATTACTGAAGTAGTTGATAATGTAGGTATTGGTGATTTACAGACTCTAGAAGGCTTAGGAGAAGATTCTAGAAAAGATAAAATCATCGAAGAAGGTATTGCTTACTATAAATCAACTTTACCATTATATGGTATAGAACAAGCTAAAGTAAGAACTAGACTGCATTTAAAGAAGAAATACAGCCTAAAAATGTCTCAAGCTAACTATGTATTTACTGTAATTTGTAAAGCACTTAACAGAGAACCATAATGAGCGATTTTAAGAGACTTATTGAAGCACTCAATGCTGAATTAGAGGAACCTTATAGGTTTACTTTAGACAAGATTATATCTTCTGCAAATTTTGATACTAAAGTATTAGGATATGCAGATAGTGTATTGGATGATTGGGCAAATATACCACCTAATTTAAAATCTAAGATAGTTACTAGTAACACTTGTCTAAGTATCAATAAGTGGATAAATAGAAGACTGTGGATGGATATTCTTAACAATCTATTAGAAGATAAAATATTAAGTCTTCAGACTAGATTAGTAAGAGTAAGGATTGCTATTAATATGTCATTGAAAATGGCATATCCTCTCAATGAAGAAGAGAAAGAAGAATGGAGAGAACATATCTCAGATGTATTCTATAAAAGATGTCTAGCAGTAAATAATTATTATTGCAAAGAAATTATAAAACTTCCCTTCTGAATTTAAGGATTGTAGTTATTGGGTTAACTACAATCCACTAAAATTTAGCTATATGACACAAGAAATAATAGATCTAGTGGAGCAAGCTAAACAAGGTTCTCAAAAAGCATTTAGTAAGTTATACTATAAGTATAAAACTGATATTTGGTACACTATTATGGGTGTAGTTAAGAATACAGATGTTGCTGATGATTTAACATCAGTAGTATTTACTAAAGCTTATGAGAAATTATCTATGTATACTCAACATATTTCATTTAATATGTGGTTAAAGACTATTGCTGTTAATGCATCAATAGACTATATACGTAGAAACAAAAAAGAGCAATTAAATAACTATGTTGATGAGGATGAAAATCCAATTCAACTATCTGCTTTAGAGAGAAGTCCTGAAGAAGATTTAATTCTAAAGGAAAAGCTAGATATAGTATTACAAGCTATACCTACTCTTAAGAAGAAATATAGAGATTTAATTAATGCTCGTATAGATGGTATGTCTTATAAAGAGATAGCCAGTAAGCTTGCAATGAATGAATTAGCTGTAAAAGGTGATTTAAACAAAGCAAGACAAAAACTTAAACAGAAAACAGATTATTAACAAACACTTTCAACAATATGACTAGTTTTTGTTTACTCCTTTTAGGAGCATTAGCATCTTTTATCATTTCTAGAATGTGTAAAAGTGCTAGTTTGTACGTATTCTTAGTATGCGTACTTTTACTAGGCTTTGTTGTAGGTACTAGAGTAAAAAAGGTAGTTGCAAATACCTCAGATACTCCTTCTCAAGAGTTAGTTGTTACTATGGCTCCTAATCCCACATCTCAAGGTTCTACTGCTTTTGTAGGGACAGTAGATAACCAATCTTATGAAATGGGTCAGGAAGACGGAGGTGAGACGTTAGTAACAACTGATAGAGAAGATATACCTACCATGCCTAACAATACAGAGATAGAAGATGACAGTTGACTGCACTTAATTTCATAATTTAAGTGTATTAATTGTTAAGTTATTAATTTATTTAAAACATAATCAATATGGCAAAAAGAAATAAAGGTGGAAAGACTCCAAGTGCAAAAGCAGCAAGAAACTTAGAAGCTTTGAAAAAAGCTAAAGAAGCAGTAGAAGCTTCAGCTAAAGTAGAAACAATAAAAGTAGAAGATTCTAAACCAGAAGAAAAGAAGCCTGAAGAGAAACCAGCTGAACAAAAGAAAGGTGGTGTCTATCAGACTCCAATGGGTAAATCAGCATATGAAACTCATATGTTGTGCACAAAATCACCGTATATGAGTCTACTTTCTCTTAAGATTGAGAAAGACAGTAAAGGCATTGAAAATATCAAAGCCGAGTGGAAGAACAATGAAACTAGTGAAACTACTAGTGTTCTCTTCCCAGTATCTAATGTAAAGGAGGGAGACGGAATTGACGTCAAACGGATTAAGGAAGGAATTAAGAATCCTATTCCTGCTGAAGTTCCTGAAACTAAGCCAGTTGAGGAGCCAAAGAAGGAAGATCCTAAATCTACACCTACTGAAAAGAAACCTAAACAGCAGAAGCCAAAGAAGGAAAAAATAGAAGAAGTAGAAGCTGAAGAAATTGACATCAGCAATGCTCCAACTATTAAACCAGCAGCAGCTCCTGCGCCTAATATCGTAACTCAAAACAGTGACAGAATTGATGCAAATCACTCAGTAGATTTGATGAATGCAATTCTGAAACGCCGTGAAGAGATTAAAGACGATCGGGCAATGTATCAAGCAACAGGAAAACAGGCAGACCTTATGATGTTTGTATTGATTCAGAAATGGAATGACCAGTTCAAGAATGATGCAAAAGAACAAGGTTTTACTGTAAACGAAGAAATGTTTGCATATTTGAATGAAACAGCTTCTTTGTTCCTCGGTGTTAATTTGCTTCCTAGCAAAACATCTGATGGACAGCTTGAGATTAACTTCAAAGATGCTGTCGCAAAGACAAATCCTGAAATGCAGAAAGCTTTAGAACAAGATGCTAAAGTTCCGCAAACTCAGGAAATGCCAAAACCCGAAGAATGTGTTACCGATGAACAGAAAGTAGCAGCAATGTGTACTATTATGAACATGCGGCACAAGCAGAAATCAGGAGGTATAGGTAAGAATGTAGCAAATATGATTGAATTTGCACGGGAAGCCTATAAGCTTGATAAAAATGCAGAACCAGCACAAGTATTAGCAACTGTATTGCTTAAGATGAAAGAAGCAGGACGGAATGCTACATTGCTTGAGGGTTGTGCAAATGCTATTTGGGGTAACCTAACAGGTAATTTGTCAGTTTTAGCATCTCATGCTTGGCTTAAGAATCAATTAACAACATACAACGATGCGCAAATTGCTAATGTTGTGAAAGTATTCTTAGCTAAGAAGATTACTGATGAAACTGCAAAAAACAATAATTACGAAGAAGAAGCAAAACGGTATTCTCAATTAATTAGTGGAACTAATGACGATCTGATCAATCGTATTATTACTTCTGCTAACAATGAAGGTAAAGATGAAGACAAACTTGTATATCCGGAAATCAAGGGTCTGAATCTTAAAGGTAAACACATTTCAGCAATAAAGACTGTAAACAATCTACGGATTGCTTATGGAGCAGAAATGAATGACAAGATGTTGAAACAAGTAATGCAGAAAGTATCTAGCTTGTACACATCAACCTCTTTGAATCCTCTTACTTTCTATATTGAGAAATCTGCGTATGCTACTAAAAAGTAACAACTAACGCATTATCAAAATGAGTAAAAAACCAACAGTTTTGTTTACGCTAGCAATGCTAGCTTTCGGTGGATATGTAGGATTTGTAACTAACTATACGAATACTGCCACCGCACATGAGTATGTGATTCCGAAGTTCACAGATGTACCTCGGACAAAAGACTTTAATATTGATATTAATTTGAACAATAACGCTATAAAATTAAATGGACAAAGCAACCCAGAACAAAATATCAATGTTGAAATCAAAAAGAAAGACAGTATCATCTATCTAACTTCTATTGTAGAGAAGGAAGTACCTAAATACATTAAGGTAAGAGAACTGCCATCAGTTAAAGAGAATAAAACCACTTGTACGGATATTCTCCAAAGACTGAAACAACAACAATCAGAGAAGATGAATCTGAGTCGCAACTAGAACAGCCAATGCGATTATAGAGCTATAATGGTGTATATCCAGAGATATCTAAATCAAAGGATTAGAAAGTAAATGGTTAGATTACTTTCTTAAAATTAAGATAGTACAGAATATTAGTAGGAATAGAGTATAGCTACAACTATAGGCTATTACTGAAAGTATAATAACTTATTGTGTTTATATACTATCTATAAACTGAAGAGGCAATAAGATAGAGGGAGAGCGTGTACAACCCTCTTGTTTTTGGTGAGAACCGACTGGAGACAGAAACAGAAGACGCAATTAGTAGAGAGCAGTCTACAAAATTAAACAGTACAAGGGGAACGAAATCCTCTTAAGTTACTCGCAGACTTATCATAGTTTGAATCAAGAAGGAGTAATAAACACGATGATGCCCAACAAATCGTAGTGTCCAAGACTACGTGCTGAACATTATCGAGCATATAACGCTCTAGGGTAGCTCCAAACTCCCCTTTATGGCACAGACCATATAAAAATGTCAGTATAGTGTTCTATACTTATCTAAACAGTTATATTGTAACTTAATACGTTTAGAGATAGTATATATGAAGGTACTTAATTATAATATTATAGCACTACTTATTGAAAAAATATTGATAGATTACCTGGATTAGGCGTAAAGCCTATGCGCAATGTTATGTTAATCAGTACATAGCTAATCCTAAGCTTGTATTACTATACACTCCAGTATAGAGGGATAGAGTGACAAAGTGAGTAGTAGATTGTGTGCCTATTGGCTGAGTAGCAATGATCCAATGTTAATAAATAAGGAATCCTGCAACGGACCTCTTTAGGAAATAAGGAGTATGTGAGTTCAAGTAATATTATAATAAACTCAGTTGTTATCTATCTGAGTATAAACCTAGAGTGCTTTGCAACAGGGATATAAAGATAACTAGCGGATGAAGTGCGCAATAACACTATTTCAATACTAAGTGGAAGACATAAAGCTTAGAAGTACTAAATAATTTTATCCAGAAGCATAACTGGAGTTTTATCAAATTTGCACAAGGTGAGATACTCTATCCTTAAGAGTATATGTGAAAGTGAGCATCGCCCTACTCCCAGGTTGAAGAGAAGCAGACACATTAAGAGACGGACACGAAGCAGACCGGAGAAAAATCTGTGCATTGCACTAAGTAGTAGTCTTAACGGGAAGTGACAGAATGTAAATCTATTTAGGAAGTCTCTATTTATGAGAGAATAAACATGTTTAACTTAACTAATGAGGAAGTTCAATGGTAGGTTTTAGGACGAGTAGTGATAAGAAGACGAAAGTAAATCCGAGCCACCCTCGACTGTACAATATAATTGCTGACATTTGAAACATTTAAAGTATATTGCGCAACAATATATGTAAAGTGACGCTGATTCCTTACATTAAAGGATGATAGGTGGAAATCCTAAAGTTATGTGCAGAATAAGAACAAAGTCGTAAGTACACGCAGCCTTAGAATAAACTATTAGGCTATAGAGTGGGTGTTTTGAAACATAAACAGCTCAAAATAAAATTCGGTAGAAGTATTACCGATAGTGAAGTAACAGTTGTAGGTTATGAATCATATACAGTACTCCTTACTATAATAGGAAAAAGAGCACGTTATAGTTGCTGTTAGGCTCTTTAAACAATCAGAAACTAGCATAGCATTCGATTTTCAGATAATTTCAGTTATAATGTTATTTGATGGGTATAAATCTCCTACCGTTGGAGTCCCGTTGTACCTCTTTAGGTATTAACTAGCATAGCATTCGATTTTCAGATGTCGAATTACATATCTTTTCATAGTTTAGTATTAATAATTTTATGAAGAACGGCTGACTCATCTGTCTCATGAGTAAAGTCCTACGGGGAATGCCGAGTGAAGTAATAACATCACGTTCTAGTAGTAATATTAATAATATAAAGACTTATCTTATAGTTTTCAGATTACTTATCAAATCTTAGCAGAATTTCGTTATAGAGTTTTACTGTTTGAATACAAGAAGTGGTTTTTAAGTTTTTAACAAACGAATAGATATTAGACACTATTCCACTTAGATAAAAGAACTCTATAGCTTACTTTTTAAATTAACTTAGTATTAACTTACTCCGTAGGTGGAATCAACCACGGAATCAAGAAAGGAGAGATTATGGAAACAACAAAATATGAAAGCGTGTTCAAAAATCCAGAAGGTTTTACTCAGCAAGAAATTACACAGTTACGTACTAAAGTAATTGCATTTAGCCGTGCTTTAGTTGGTCGGCGGTTGGCAATCCCCGTAAGTGATAATTTAGATTTGAATTACAAGAAAAAAATGGCTGGTGATATGCCAGGACTTGTACTTGCAAATCCGATGAAGAAGTATATGATTGAAACTGTTGATTTGTTCAACGTAGATATCGTGCGGACTGCAAATGGTAAGATTGTTATTATGTTTAATAATGACGAAAAGTTGCAATTTGATTTACGGGCAGATGTAGATATCGTATTGAAAGCTGGTCCGAAAGATGTTCAAGATGCTATCTTGAAGTTTGAAGCAACTGGAGAACGGTCTCCGTTCTGGAATGTTAAAATGGTAACAGAAGTTGTCACTCAGTTGAATCAGAGTAATTTGACTGATCTTAATAATTTTATTGATGAATTAGCAAATCAGGGAGCTTCTCTGGAACAGATCAACAAGATTACTAAGGACGACACTACTGCTTACTACAAGAGCATCGACGAGTAATTAATCTTAAGTACATAAAGCTATGGCAACAAGTAAAAAGCCAATAGATTCATATCACTTGCAGATGTTACAGCTAATTATGTCTGATCCTCGTATTCAAAATAATTTGCTAATGGATGGGAGCAAAACAATTAAAGTTAAATATGATGGAACAGTATTAATAGGACGCCACAAATATGGTTGGGTAAATAAGTGGTTTAATTCCTATTATGTAATAGACTTTTTTAGTTTGGTACAAAGAATAGCTTTTATCATCACAGGTGTAGAAAGTAACAATTGCGATAAGTCAGGTTTGGTTGGGTTTTTGACAGAAGCAATTGATAAAGTACTTAAGAAAGATGAAAAAGAAAAAGTAATCGAGTTATTATTGTATTATTGTACATTACTTGATGAAAACAGTCCATTGAAATTGACCTATGATATTACAAAAGATGACCCAGGCTTTGACAAAAATATGGGTAATAACAGCAAGCGACGCAAAATGGTTGGGGTAGCAAATGCTTGCATAGATTTTGGGTATGAAAGAATACCCGTCAGTTTACATGTTGAAGGAGATTTATAATCGAATATATACATTTGGTTGGGTTCGTATTAAGTAGAAAATAATTGAAAATCAACATAAAATCAGTAAGAGTATATACATTTGGTTGGGTTCGTATACACTCTTACTTACTTGCCTCTGATAATGTTACTAAGGTAACTAAGTGTTGGAAAGCCGAGAGAAGAAGAATCGGATGCCGTATCGAGATGTGACAGAGGCGCTAACTCTTTGATCTTGTCTGTCTTATTTCTTAATTTTATTGTTATTCATATCAGCGGTCTGTGAAGATAGCTGATATTTTAAGTTATTAGACTTTGATCAGTCTATTAACTACACAGGTAGACTTTCTAATATACTATGTAATTAACTAATTGTCAAATTATTAAAATCAAGTATATATGAAAGCAAATAAATTTATTGAACAGCGTGATAAACTATCAGCAGATATTACTAAGTATTGGAATATCATTTCTATTGAGAATGTAGTAAATCGTAATTATCAACGTACTTACGATTTGAAAGAACTTTATAATACAATCAAAGGTCTTACAGATGATCGAGTAATTGTTAAATTAAAGATACTATGTATCAATATGGGTATAAAGAAATTTAGTGATTTACCAGCTGATTGTAATCAATTAGATGTATTTAAATTATGTGAATTACAAGAAATGAAAGTACATCTAAGTCGTATACGAACTTTGAATCCTGTTCTTAAATCTAAGAAAGGTAAAAAAGCTCTAAATAAGACTGAAGTTTTAACTTCAAACTGGGTTAAAGCACGAATAAAAGAACTCGATTTAGAGATTCTGAAATTAAAAGAGAAACTTACTAAGTTCAACGAAGAAACAGAATTTGATGATTCTGCTGCTCCAATGTGCTTAGCTGCTTAAAATATAACAAGGAAGCGATAGGGAAAGTACGTACGGGAAATCTTAAAACATTAACCTATTTAGCTTCCTTTAGTTTTTAACTATTAAAATCAATTGTTATGAATCAAGAAACTAGAAATAAGAAAAATGCTAAATACCAGCAAAACTTACAGAAACGTTATGGATTAACTAAATCCTCAGATTATAAAGCTATGTGTAGCAAAGGAATATCTTTGTCAGAAAATATTAAACCTATGACAAAGGAATTTGTAACTACTCGTCGTCATGATAAAATAGTAAGTAGAGAAGTATATACTTATAAGTGGACTCCTGAAGCTACTAATGCACGAAAGGAGTATCATGAAACTAAAGAAGGTATAGCTAGTATTCCTAAGAAACCTACACAGGTATCTGATAAGAAGGATAAAAAACAGTTATTAGAAGAACGTCCTTATTCTGGTTACCATAAAGAATTGGTACAGAATCTATATGGTAGCAATAAAGCAGAACGTATTGCTAAACAACAAGCTTATAAAGCAGCTCACGAAGAGAAAATTAAGAAAGTAGCTAAACAACTTGCAGAGTTCAAGATGTCTAAGAAGCTACAATATTTAGAACAAAGACCGTATAAAGTAGTTATAGCTACTACAAACGATAAAGAGTTTAAGACAAGCTACTCTAATCTACCTATTGAACAACTTACTGAAGTAGTTACTAAATTGAATACAAAGTTATCCGATAAATATAGTAACTATGAATCTATTACGATAGTAGATAGAGCAACTTTAGAAAAGAAATGCTTTGCTAAACATTTGCCAGAGATAAAGCAAGCAGCGTAGAGCGACAGACTTTTAGCAGGATAGTCTATAAAGAATCCTGCCTCAAGGGGTGTTCAGCTAGCAGGCAAGCGCAGGGTACAGGGAGGAATATTAGAGAGACTCTAATACACTATTTATAGTGCTGCAACCAATCGGCATCATGGGTTCGATTCCCATACACTCCACTAAATTTATACGCTATGAAGATAAGAGGAAAAACAGTATATGTCTATGATATTGAAGTTTTCCCAAATGTATTTCATTGCACAGCAAAGAATACTGAATCAGGAAAGTTTCATAAGTTTGAGATATCAAGCAGAAAAAATCAATTATCAGAATTAGTTGATTTTTTTCGTGTATCAAATGTTAATATACCATTAAAATTTGGAGATCTCTATACTACTGAAACTCAAATTGATTCAAATAAAATCTTTGCAGGATATAATAATTTACATTATGATAATCCTATTATTAATTATATAATAGATTATTATAATATACTTAAAAATAAACCATATCTAAGGATATGTGATAGTATTTTTAACTTAAGTAGAACTATAACTACATCTCAAGCAGATGACAACATAGAAGCATGGAAAAAATGGAAATATCAAGTATGGTATGATTCATTTGATATACTTACTATGTTATATTCACAGAAATTGCGTGTTGGATTGAAGGAAATGCAAGTAACTATGCAATATCCTAATGTTCTAGAATTCAATGGAGACTTTAATAAGTTTCTAGAAGAAGATAGAATAGAAGAGATGATTGAGTATAATGTGAATGACGTTAATTCTACTGAAAAATTATTAAATCTGTGTTCTGAAGATATAGAATTAAGAATAGCTATCGAAGATGAATATAAAGTAAGAGTATTAAGTAAAGATGGAGTAAACATTGGAATGAAAATTCTAACGCAGAAATATCTTGAAAAGACTGGTTTAACATGGTGGGATATTAAAGACTTGAGAAGCCCAGCAGATGTTATAGACCTAAACAAAGTAATATTGCCTTATATAGAATATAAAGATCCTATACTTCGTAATGTACTATCTGATATGAAAAAGCAGATAGTATCACCAGGTAGAAAAGGATACGAAAACAAATTTGTATTTAGAGGATTAAAATATTCTGTAGGAGTTGGTGGTATTCACTCTGAAAACAAACCTGAGATAATTATTCCTAAGGAAGATGAAATGTTAATAGATATTGATGTTGCATCTCTGTATCCCAGTATGATAATAGAGTATAAATTCTACCCAAAACATTTGGGTTCTGAATTTCTAGAAGTTTATAATCAAGTTAAAGATGAACGAATAGAAGCAAAACATAATGGTATTAAGACTAAAGATAAAACGCTTAAATTAGCATTAAACGGTCTTAGTGGTAATCTACAGAATGAACATAATTTCTGTTATAGTCCTTTCGCAGTAATGCAGATTAGAATAAACGGACAATTACTATTACTTATGTTAGCAGAAAGATTATCTGATATTGGCTGTAGAATAGTACAGGCAAATACAGATGGTTTATTTGTTCTTCTTAAGAAGAATCTGTATGAAAAATTACAAAGTATATGTAAGGAATGGGAACAACAAACGAGACTAACCCTAGAGGAAGATCGTTTTGAAGCTATGTATCAGTATGCTATTAATGATTATATAGCTGTAAAAGAAGGTTATCAAGCAATGAAGAAATTGTTTGAAACTGAACCAGAAAAAGCTCTAAACAAAAAGAAAAAACCTTATACTTCTTTAGATATGATTAAAGATGATTATATTAAAGAAAAAGGCATGTTCATTACTAAGGTTTCACTTGGTAAGGGAATGTCTGCAAAGATTATTCCAGAAGCTATTAGAGATTATTTTGTTGATGGTATTCCTGTAAAAGATACTATCTACAATTGTAAAGATATTAAGAAGTTCCTTACTTACCAGAAAGTAGATAAAAAATTCTCTGTAGAATATAATGGAGAACTAGTACAAAGAATCAATAGATTCTATGCATCTACTAATGGTCCTTATTTATATAAATGTAAAATAGTAAACAGAGATGTTGAGATACCGCAATATCTTGTATGTCTCAAAACAGGAGAAAGTATAATAACTACAGATCCAAATCAGTTTTACTATAATTCTAATGTAGAACAGATATTACCTTATAGTTCAAAGATTATAACTAAAGGTACTAGAGTAGACTATACTAATCTACTTACTGCATCTGGTGTTACTATACTAAACAAATTTGATAATAAACCTATAGAAGAAAGAAAGATCAATTATCGCTACTATTTAAAGGAAGCGTTAAAGATCATTGAAGAATTAAAACCAAGACAACTAACGTTGTTTTAACAAATATTTCCAGATTGTATCAAAAGTTAGTTCATAAAGTACTATATTATGATACTAGAATTAGATACAACATTATTAGATATTTTTGGAGAAATATCAATTAATCAGTTAGTATTTTTAACTCTTGTGTTGAATGATAATCAAAGTAATAATCAAGACGTTCACAAGTTTCTCAGCCGAATAAGTGAAAACGACATACAAGAGTTAATCGACAATGACCTTATCTCCTTTACTACTTCAGGAGATAATAAAATTTATAGTCCTACAGAAAAACTATTATCAAGTGTAAAACAAGATAAGACATGGTTTGATGAGTTCTATGAAGTATTTCCAGTGTATGTTTTAAGACCAGATGGTACTAAAGGTTTTTTACGATCTAATATAAATAAGTGTCGTAAAGAATATAATCGTATCGTAGGTAAATCTAGAGCAATGCACGAACACCTTCTTCAATGTCTTCAATATGAAATTGAAAACAAAATGATAACTGGTAAAATAGGTTATATGAAGACGATGTGGAAATGGCTCACTCAACATGAGTGGGAGGTTATTGAAGAGCAAATGAGTTATGAATCTGAAACGCCTGTAAGTTATGGAGAATACGGAACAGAATGCCGTTAAAATACTACCTTTTGAGTCAATATCTCAGGTAGCAAATAAATCCATAAACTACATTAAAGCTAGAAAAAATCATAGTATAGTATCATTAAAAACTAGATGGGATAAATTCAATAAAGCTACTGGCGGAATTGAACCAAATATGATATTTACTATAGCTGGTATATCAGGTAGTGGTAAGAGCTCAGTTGCAAATATGTTAGTAATGGATTTAATTGATCTTAATCCTGATCAGGATATCGTAGTATTATACTTTAGTTTAGAGATGGTAGACTACAGAAACGTTGGTCGTGTAATAAGTAATAAAACTAAGAAAACTGTATCTGAATTGTATAGTTCAGTAGAAACACTTAGTGATGAAGACTTATTAAGAGCTGAATCGGCAGCTGAAACCATTAAGAAATACAATATATACTTTGTTGATAAAGTATGTAATGTAGAAGAAATAGGTAATACTATAGATTACTTTCATAATACTGTAGCTAACGGTCGTTGGCTAATAGTAGTATTAGACCACGTTCTTCTAGTAAATGGAGAAGGTGGAGAAAGAAGTACAATAGTCGATTTACAGAAAATGTTTATACAGAAGAAAAAACTTTCTAACACTAGTATAATACAGCTTTCACAGATGAATCGTAATATTGAAAGTCCTGATAGAATTAATAATCCAAGTACTCACTTCCCAATGAGAAGTGATTTATCAGCATCTGACGCAATATTTCAAGCTAGTGATTTTGTTATTGCTGTTCACAGACCAGAGATACTGAATTGATAAGTTAGGTTCAGTCTAAATTCCGTTAAACGGTGAACGAGCTAGATATAGCCAACGCCGTACCAAGTTATAATAGAAATATTATAATAGTGTCTAACGACTAGTAGTGAAGCTAACGCTATTAAAAGCTATGCTAATAATTCTACCACGAAAGCGGGAAATATAACTTAAATGTAATTATAGCGTTCCATATATAAATATAAATTATAAATTAAATATGGAACTAACTATAGATAATTTTACCTACAGTATTGGTAAAAATAGAGATATAAAACTTGAAAATGGTATATATTATTTTAAATGTTGTAAGTGTGGTAAATACAAACCAGTAGAAGAGTTTGAAAAAAGATGGAATCACAGTAAAACAGAAAAAAATAATTTAAGATCTGATTGTAAAAAATGTAGATGTGAAGAAAGTAGATTATACCATTTTTATAGACGGAGAAGATATACAGATCAAGTTGCTAAAGATATAATGATTCATTTAGATAAGTTCAAACACGATATGGATTATCATACTAAAGTAATATTATTGCGACATGCAAAACAACATGCTAAAAAAATAGGAATAGAATTCGCTATAACAATTAAAGATATAAATATTCCTGCATTGTGTCCTATTTTAAATAAACCTTTTATATTACATGATAAATCATATACTTATTCGATTGATAGAATTGATAATTCAAAAGGTTATATTAAAGGAAATGTTGCAATTATATCTAGATTAGCAAATATTATGAAAAATAAAGCAACTGAAGAAGAATTAACAAATTTCTCTAAGAACATATTAAGTTATATTAAGAAATAGTCTAAGCTACGTGAATAAATAAAGACGTAGAGGGTAAGATAAAGAGCTTACCGTTAATACAACTGCTAGCTATATATGGAGTACGTCGTCTACCTGTAAAAAATAAGGTTTATATGCATTTCTTAAAAGTAAGAGATGGTGAACCATGTATATTAGAATTTGAAAACGAACTTCAATATGGCAATCTAATTGAAACAAATACTGCAAGTGCTGAAGAACAAAAAGTAGTATTTAAACAAATTAAAAAAGGCTGATTATGAAAGGTTTTACAATTAAACTTCCGAAACAAAATATTGACCCTCAGGGTTCTTTGAAAAATCGTATATTAAACGAAGTTAAAAACCGCTTACCGTTTGCTAAATGGTATGGAATTCACACTCCGGAAGATCCGGAATACAGTATATCATATGCAGGTCCTGAAGACTTGCTATGTTTTGGATGCAATCGAAATGCACATTTCTCTGCATTCAATAAAAAATATTATCGACCGACATGTTCATATGATAATTCACTTACATGTCCGTTCGCAAATCGAGCATTTAAGTTGCGTCAATATGATGCTATTTCAGAATTTGATTTAGCATTAAAACGATTAGCAGAATATGCTAAGATTATGGAAGACTATGAAGAAGATCGTGGTTACGATTTTACTTACATGGGTCAACCTGTACGTATTTACCAGAAGTTTATTCAAATTGGTTATACAATTATTCCTATTGATAATCCCAGTCTGTTTTTGAATAACTATCGTAAAGCAGATAAAAATAATATAGTAAATGTTATTATTAATATTAGTAACAGTACTACTGTTAACAATATTCTCAATAATGAATAACGAATAACTTTACGTTGTGTAAAAATTTCAGTTTTTGTCAGATAATTTCAGAATCTCACAGGTAAAGCATTAACCTATTTTAATATGTTAATACTACCAAAAGAGAAAAGTACACCACAAACGGTGAATCCGAAGTTTTTAATTTTAGCCGGAAGACCTAAGGCTGGTAAATCTTCTTGTATTGCATCTCTCGAAAATAATTTAGTAATTGATCTTGAAAATGGATATACTGCATTATCTGCTATGGTAGTCCAAGCAAGATCTATTCAAGATTTCGCAGATATTGCAAATGCTTTAAGAAATGAAATTAAGAACAATAATGGAAAATTTCCATATAAATATATTACTATCGACAATGCTACTAGATTAGAAGAGATGTGTCTAGACTACGCAGCAATACTTTATAAGCAAACTCCACAAGGTAAAAACTGGCAAGGTACTGATGTACGTACACTAGCACAAGGTAGTGGATACCAGTTTTTACGTACTGCTGTTAGAAAAGTAATTGATATGTTCAGAGATTTATGTGAATCATTAATCTTAGTTACACATTTAAAAGATAAAATGGTTAACTACGATGGACAAGATGTTACTGAAATAGCAATAGATCTTACTGGAAAACTAGGAGATATACTTTGTGGAGAAGCAGATGCTATTGGATATTGCTATAGAAAGAAAAATGAAACGATTATTTCATTTGAAGGTGGTGAAGGAACTGTAAGAGAAGCTAGAGCTTTACATCTTAGAGGAAAGAAAATTGTAGTAGCGGAAAGTGATGAAAATAATAACATTACTTTTCACATGGATAGAATATTTTTACCGGAATAAAAAATTAAAATATTGAAATTATGACATATAGTAAAGAACGTGCAGCAAGTATTAGCAAAAGTGATATTAAGTATATTCCCGCTGGTATTATTGAAAATGTAGTATTGAAGAGTGTAAAAACAGAAGTTTCTCCGAATGGTAATCAATTCTTAGAAATTGTTTTTGAGAAAGATGGAGCAACATTAACCCATACAGAGTGGAAACCTACACTTGGTGGGTTTGTAACTACAGAAGAACAACTCCAGACAAAAATGGATAAGCAGTATTCTCGTATGTTGCAGATACTTAACTGTTACTATAAAGATGAAGAGCTTGACTTTAATGGAGAAAGCTTTGAACAGTTTGCTCAGTGGATTACTGATATGCTGAACAAAGTAGATAAGAGTAAAAAACTTAGAGCGAAAATAGTATACAATGATAAAGGATATACTACTTTACCTAATTATGCTAAGTATACTTTTATTGAACCTATGGAATTACCAGAAGGTAAATCATCTTCTATTGCTATGCTAAATATTGACCAATTTACAAAGCCTGTTGTAGCTGATAAAGAAGTAAAAAACGATAATCCGTTTAGTACAACTTCATCTACTACTAATACACAAGCTTTTACAGATAAAACAGATGATCTGCCGTTTTAATATAAAGTAGATCATTATTAATAAATAAGGGTAGTGTAAAAGCTACCCTTATTCTTTTTTAATCATTAAAATAAATCATCATGGTAGAAATAGAACATATTCAAGATATAGAAAAAGATCAACCTGCAAAGTCTAGTGCGAAAGAGCAAAAATTAAAAGATCCTGTAGATGCAAATACGGAAACTCAAGATACTGAAGTATCTGAAGCTACAGAGCATGATAAACAGATTGAAAATCAAGAAGATAATACACCTGAAAATAATATTTTAGTTAATAGTAACACAAATGTTCATGATTTAAAACCTGGAAATATATTTTATGGTAGTATAAAATATAACAATCCTAAAGGAAAACAACAAGCACAGCAAGGTATTTTCTTAATATTAACTTCAGAAGTAAAAGGAAAGAAAGGACAATCCAGAGAATATACTATGACAAATTGTACTGGACAAGAGTACAAAGTATGTAGTGGAGCTATTAAAATAGCTAATATAGCAGATCTCAAAAAGAAGAAAAAAATAGAGAAAAAAGCACTAGAACAATTTGGAAGTAAAACAGAAATCAAAGAATTGCTTAACAAATTAGAAGAAGAATTTAAAAAGAAAGAGGAAGAAGAAAAGGAAAAAGAAGAATTAAAGAAAATTCAATTCTCATTTAGTTCACTAGAACCAGAAGACAAGCTTAAAAGTTTAATTAAAGCAGGTATGAATAACATCTGGATGGTTGGTCCAGCTGGTTGTGGTAAATCAACTATAGCTCGTAATACAGCTAAAGAACTAGATATTCCTTACTTATGTATTTCTTGTGGTATTGGTACTTCTGCAACAGAATTTACAGGATATAAATATCCTACTCGTGAAGCAACTAAGTTTGCTGAATTCTATGCTAAGAAGTCAATAATCCTTATAGATGAGATGACTGCGCTCGATCCATCTGTAGCACAGGTTATTAATGCAGCATTGGCAAACGGTGAAATAGAGACTACTACAGGTACTGTTTTACGACATCCTGAATGTATCATTATTGCTACATCAAATACTTTTGGTAATGGAGCAGATCGTCAGTATGTTGCTAATAACCAACTAGATGCTTCAACAATTGACCGTTTTACTGGAGCAATAATTGAAGTAAATTACTCTGTTAAATATGAGTCACAATTTGATCACGAAGTAGTAGATTATATTTATTTACTACGCGACTGCATTAAAATAAATTCATTACGCCGTATTGCATCTACTCGTATGATTCAAGCAGCAGAAAAGATGAAAAAAGTAGGTATGTCAGACTGGAAAGATATGCTTATTATTAACTGGTCTGATACCGAAAAGAATAGAGTAAAACAATATATTCAAAAAGTAGAAGAAAATAAAACTAGACAAAGTGTTGGTTCAACAATTGAATTTATACGTAACCGTTTTTCAAATTCTACTTCAACAATGGAACTTAAAACAGCAGCGTAATGAAAAAACTGAATTTAAATATTAATATAAATTCATTAGATGAATTTTACAGAGAATGTGACAATATTGAAGGAGGTAATCCTGCTGAAATAAATAATATTGAAAATAGCGATGATCCTTGTTTTAGAGGATTATCTATAGCAGAAATACATGATTCTAAATATAGTTATACCAAAGGTTTAGATAATTTAAAGAAAATAGAAAAGGATATAAATCTAGGAGGTCGTAAACATAAATATAAATACGATGATTCTGATGGAGATGATATGAACTTTGATCGGTACATAGAAGGTCTACCTTGCCTAAAGAAAAGAATACCTACACATGGTATAGGTACTGGTAAGTTCGTTAAACTTCATATTTCTATATGTGAGAATTGCTGGTGTTCAGCTAAAAATCTTATGATTCGTGCATATACTGCTATGAGAATAATAGATATGCTAGAATCCCAAGGATATCGTGTTCAAATATCTGCATATGCAGATAATGAAGATCCTGGTTATTTTAACGGAGAACCTATAGGATTTCTTGGAGTTGAAGTTATAATTAAGAAGTTTGAAGATCCTTTAATTAAAGGACAAATACTTACAGCAATATCTCCTTGGTTCTTTAGATACTGGATGTTTAAATTCTGGAATGCTAAATTTAAAATGAATTGGGGATACGGACATTCAGTTAGACCAATGAAGAAAGAAACAACTTCTGACATCTACATTCAGACAGGCGAAGCTTTAACTGATGAAGATGCAGAATCAACTATAGAAAGAATATCGAAACTATTTAATAAAGAAGAATAGTTTCAACTACTAGGAGGATCTGTAACAATCCTATATGGCACTATCAATTTAAGGATATTAGATAATTTATGGAAGCGTGAGCCTGCACAGCAGAAATAAAAATCTATCTCTGGATAGGCGTGGTTCGATTCCACGACTAGTAGCAAACTAAAACAGATTGCATATGTATAGTAGAAAGCGAGCGAAACTCCCAGATAATATTACTCTAGATTGGATACTTTCTAAAGTAACAGAATATGATATATATGCAAAATATATAGGTCAATTTAAAGTAGGTATGATATACAATAGTCCATTTAGGAAGGATAAAAATCCATCCTTTGGTATTTACTATAGTAAACGTACTAAACAACTACTTTTTAAAGATCATGGAACAGGTGAATGTGGTAATGTAATTAAATTTGTATCATTATTTACTGGTAAAACAGAATATAATGATATACTATCAGATATAGTAGATAAGTTAAACATTACTAATAACACTAAACTCGTTAGCTCTAAGCAATATATACCGCCAACTGAAACAGTAATTGGTGTAGTACGTCAGGAATTTACTGATGTAGATATCAATTACTGGAAACAGTTTAATATTTCTATAAATACTCTAAAGAAATTCAATGTAAATAGTATTAAATATTATTTATGTAACGGAATAGTAAAGGGTACTTATAAACGAGAAAATCCAATGTATGCATATAAGGTCTATAATAACTTTAAAATATATAGACCATTAGCAGATAAATATACTAAGTGGAGAAACAATCTTACAGACTATGATATCCAAGGCTATGAGCAGTTGCCTCAGAAAGGTGATATATTATTTATCACAAAGTCCATGAAAGATGTTATGTGTTTGCATGAAATGGGTTATCCAGCAGTTTCTCCATCTTCAGAGAGTACATTTCTACCTAAAGATGTATTAGAGCAACTTAAGACGCGTTTTAAGCGTATTATAATACTTTTTGATAGAGATACTTCTGGAGTAAAAAGAAGTCGCAAATTAAGCCGAGAAACAGGCTTAGAAGCAATATTTATTAACAAAAAATTCAAAGCTAAAGATGTATCTGATGCTGTTAAAGCAAATAGCTTTGAAGAAATAAAAAATTGGTTAAATGAAACTATTAAAAACTATAGGTAAAGTAATAGCATTACCTTTTGATTTAGCTCTAATACTTGGAAAGTTATTATTGATTCCAATCAAATTAGTAAGTGTATTGTTGCATGGAGAATTTATTGAATGGAATAAAAAACGTAAGTTTATAGGAAATTCAATTAAGGAAATGTTTAAAGCTTTCAAATATAATAAAGATTATTCTTTCTTATATTCAGTAGGATTTACAGATGAAAATGGTAATTTCTCTGAAAGAATTGAAACGTTTAAAGTAACTAGTGATAGTATGCAACATTATATTAATTATGCTAAAACAAGTCTTAAACAAGAAAGTGCGTAATGCTACTAAACAAGAAATAGACGGAATAGTATTTCGATCTAAGTTAGAAGCTTATACATATTAGAAACTAAAGGAAGCAGGTATATCAGCTGAATATGAACAGCACAGATATACTTTACTTCCTAAGTTTGTATATAATAACTCTACAGTTAGAGCTATTACTTATTTACCAGATTTTGTAGGAGATGGTTTTGTTATAGAATGCAAAGGATTTGCTACAGATTCTTGGGCAAACAGAGAAAAACTATTCAAGTATTATTTAAGCTTGAATGAACCCGATACTAAATTTTATTTAGTAAAGAATAAAAAACAAGTTGATGAGTTAATCAACAAATTAAAATCTTAAATTTTCAGATTATGACAAAGAATGAATTTATTAAAATAGGAGAACAGATAATTGCAAAACCTAAAGGTGCTGATTATGATTTGATACCTGGTAAAGTATATGATCTGAGTTGGAATAGATGGGAAGATTCACCTATATTTAAGGAAAATGGTGAATTAAATCTACCAAAGAAAGTCTATTCTACTAAAACAGATGATATATTTAAGAAGCGTATTATAACCTATTTTAATAAAGCAAATACAAATACTACTGGTGTAATGCTAGCTGGTACTAAAGGTACAGGTAAGACTGTAATGGCAAAAATATTAGCTAAGGAATCAGGTTTACCTATTATTGTAGTTAATCCTGATTATCCGGAAGGCAAACTTATTAAGTTTTTTAAGTCCTTTACTACTCCAGTATGTGTTTTGTTTGATGAAGTTGAAAAGAACTTCAAAACTGAGTATATGCTAGATTTCTTAGATGGAGTTGAAAAGACTGCACAGAAACTAGTAATTATGACTTGCAATGACTTAAGCCAAGTTAGTCAGTATATGCAAGATCGCTGTTCACGTATTCGTTATTTACGTCGATATTCTCCTGATGAAAATGCTGCATTCTTACCGATGTTAGCTGATGACTTTGGTATTAAGAACAAAGAAGAAGTAGTAAAATTCTGTAAAGAAAATATTAAACTACTTTCTATGGATAATATTATTTCTTTCATGAGTGAAGTCAAAATGCTAGAAGATGAAGATATTAGTCTTCAGGAAATCATAAACATTATGAATATCTCTACTGAAAATATACCAACTAAAGTTAGTGATACTGTAGAATATGACGATGAGTATGATAATGAAGATAATGAATATAGTGATGATGATTACGAATGTTGTGATGCAGCATGAAAATAAATAAGGCTAGATATATTCTAGCCTTTTAACTTATATAAACATGAAAATATGCGGTATAAGTGATATACATGGTAATCTCATTGAGAATATACCTGAGTGTGATGTACTATGTATATGCGGTGATATAATGCCTTTATCTGTACAAAGAAATATCGAACAGTCTAGGCATTGGTTTTATAATAGATTTACTAGTTGGGTCAAAAGACAACCTTGTAAAAAGGTTATCTTAGTACCAGGTAATCATGATTTTATAATTGAAGATGCGTATAATAGAAAATATCTTAATGAATTAAAACAAGATATTTATGTAAGAACAGATGATAAGTTAACAATACTTATAGATGAATTATATACATACGAAGATATTAAATTCTACGGTACACCTTGGATTAAGCCAATTGAATTTCAAGAGGACAGATGGGCATTTAGTAGATTTGATACTTATGAAGATATACCACAGTGTGATATACTATTAACACATGATAATCCATTTTGTAATGAAGCTCTAGATGTTTTCTCCTTTGGAAAGAGTAAATATCATTTATATGGACATTGGCATGATGGATCTAGTGACGTAAATTCTGGAAGATACAATTGTTCTAGATTGAATGGTTGTTATAGTTTTAAAAAGAATTATGAATTTGTAGTGTTAGATATTATGACAGAAAAAGAAAAGAAACAAGTAGAACAAGCATTCTTAGATAAACTTATTAGTCAAGCGTACAATAATAATGTAGCAGATTGGCTTAAGACATTTAAAGAAGTTGAACTACAACAAGATAAAGAAGATGAATTAGTTTGGGATACTTCAGCAGAAGTTCCTGAGTCAGCTGTAATTAGCGACATGGAGGATTAAGTATGAACAAGATGGTAATTGATACTCCTTACTATGAGGATATGTCTCGTTACTCTAATAGTGATATTGGATATTTTCTTAAAAATGGACCAAAAGGTCTAAAAGATTACAAAGAAGGTAAAGTAGCAAAATTAGATTATAATTTCCTTGAAAAAGGAACTATGATTCATGAATATTTACTTCAACCAGAAGAATTCTGGAAAGATTATATTATTCTTGATTTTGCAACACCTAAAGTAAAACAGCAAAAGGATTTATTAGATGAGTATCATAGACTTATGCAAGTAAATCCATTAGAATCTCAAGATAAGCTTAAACTATCTGCTTATAAGAAAGCTTATAGTAATAAGAAATCTGATGAGAAATGTATTGAAGAAGCTGAAGGTCTTATTATGATTTATCAAGATTACTTAGAATATTTAAGTAAAGTAGATGAAAATAAGAAGATAATTAGCTTTGCTGATTTACAAATGCTTAAGAAGATTAAGGAGAATATTCAGAATCATAAGAAAGCAAACGAACTGTTGTTTAATTTACCATCGACTTTTGAAACTCACAATGAGTTCCATATTAATTGGGAAGTAGAAAAATTTCATAATATCAAATGTAAATCTCTATTAGACAGAGTATGCTTTGATCATGTTAACAAGAAGATAATTCTTATTGACTTAAAAACTACTGTAAATGTATATAATTTTAAACATTCAGTAGAAGAATACGATTATTATAGGCAAATTGCTTATTATGGATTAGCAATTCAATGGTATATGCAAGAGGTATTAAATCTTAATTCTGAAGAATATGATTTTGAAGCATATATTATTGCTATCGGTAAGGACGCTAATAATGAAATTAGAGTATTCAATATGAAAAATGATACTACTCTCAATGAAAAGATCGCTTCAATATCAGAAGCTCTCCGAAGAATCTCAGAACATATCAGTACAGATCAATGGGACCATACACTTGAGTACTACGAAGGTGATGGAACAGAAGAACTGTAATGATAATTGGAAATAGAACATTAACTACACGTTATATACTCCCTTTTCTATTTGATTCTAATAAACTGTTTAATGATAAATATAAGTTTGTAAATGCTTATATTTCTGATATTAACAGACCTCATTTAGATAGTCACATATTTGTTTTATTTGAATATAATACTAACACATATAGTAGTGTTAATAATTACATGAAAGAAAACAAATATCTGTATGATAGTAAACTCATTTCTATTAATAATAAATTATATCAAGAGTATATATTTGTAATTCCAAATGAATATAAGAATGTTATTCAAACTATTAGAGATGGTTTCTATAATGATATATCTTATGAATACAAAGAGAAGATTATTTTCTTTTGGAAAAATATGTGCTTAAGCTATTTAAAAGGACTATTAGAAACAAAACATGATATTACAGAGTACAAAAGTTTAGAAGAAAGGGGAGAAATAGTAGGTGAAGAAGATCCACCTGCAAATGAAGTAAACTTTTGGACAAGAAATATTTTTGCTTATTAGTTATATTTATGGGTATAAAAAAGCCGTAGAATCTGTGAAGACCTACGGCTTTATTTTTAATCATTACTATTAGTTGTCTTATCTAATTGACTATCTAAGTATTCCCATTTGGTTCTAATATCTTTTGATTCCCATATTCCTCTTAAACCAGGAACAGATTTTATTAATGTTCTCTACCATTTAGTCATTTCTTTATATGGACCTTTTTTAATTTCTTCATCATCCCAATTATTTTCAATAGAGAATGGATCTAATAGTTTTACAAGATTACTAAAGTTTTCTACAGGTGCTATTGCAGCAGAAGGAGATTTAATTTGATTAAAGAAATCCATAGGATTATATTCAGCTCTTTCTTCAAAACTCATTCCTGCTACTCCGTAACCAATTAACTGTAATAAGTATTCGTCTTCATCATTATCTGCCATTGGTTTTAACCAGATAGCTGATAATATAGAATACATCATTACTAGGGCTATCTATATAGCTGTTCTTCTAAAATTATACGATTCGACATTATCAATGCCTTTTCTATGTTTCTTTCTATTTTCTTTATCTTTACTATATTTTATACTATTATATATATTATATGTAAATTTATACAGAACATTAAATGTAGATTTATATTTAGCTTCTATATAATCTTCTACATATGGGTTATACTATCTTGTAGTTAAAAAATTATCTTCAAGATTGTTAATGAAGAAAGAACGGTGCATAAAAACAGCTGCTCCAAAAGCGTTAGTCATTAACTTAGTCTTATCTTCTGTAGATAACACACCGTCAATACGATTAGTTAAGAATTTAGCTATATTTTTAACAGAATTCTACAAATTCTAATCATTAATTAAATCATAGTATTTATTGTACTTACTTTTTATAGACAGTTTACCATCTTTTACTTCATAAACATCTAACAAAGTAAATGTGTTGATTCTATCAAATTCTTTACTGCCTTTCTTATAATCATTGGGATAATACTAACGTATATATTGTCTTCTAGATGCTATACTATTCATTTGAGGAATATATTTATAGTCAGCATATACAGCATTTACTACAGGAGCTTTTACTATATAATCTACAGCACTCCATCCGCCCCACACTAAGTACTTTCTAAATGTTCTAACAATACGATTATACTATAAATACTCTACTTTAGAATTTACATCTCTTGCAATTTCATTATGTTCTAGTATAGCTAGACTAAGATTATTATGTTTAGCATCTCCTAAATGATATAACATATTAGGTATATTAAAAGTATTAGTAGCTAAAGATTTAAAGTACTCCTTACTATTAAAATATCTACCAGCTAAAGCTTCTACTACTGATTTATGAATACCCTAAAACAATGCTTTAGTAATAGCGGGAAAGTTATTACCTAAGTTAGAAGCTGTAGCATAAGCTCTAATATTATCTAATATTTTAGTAACAGATATATTATAACCTAGCACATTTACTACAACGGGTCTTTTATACTAACCATATAAATTCATATCTAGAAAATCCTAGTATCTTTTATATAAATTACTCTTATCTCCAGTAATATCTTGTTTAGATCTAGTAGTAAAATTAAACTTAGTAAAATCTCTCTTAGCTATTTCATTCTTTATTAGTTCAAAATCAGCTTGTTTCTCATTCTTTAGACGATAGTTCTCAGCCATCCTAGAATATTCAACTAACATACCTACTAAATTTCTAGAAATATGTTCAGGATCATCTAATGCTTTTACATAATGTGTAGGGACAAACTATAATTGAGATCCATCTGGTTTCTAAGTAAAGTTATCTAGACTATATTCAGCATCATCCTACTTAGCTATAATATTATCTAAAGCAAAAGATTTTATACCTTTAGCAAATTTATTACCTCTAGTAGTAAAATCAACTATATCACCAGTAATCTGTGGTAATTTATAGCTTTCACGCTTCTTTAAATAGCTAATTTTATTATTAGCTTCATTCATAGTACTTACTATCAGATTATATATTTCTTTTTTCTATTTAGTATTTGTAGCTTCTTTGAAAGCTTTTGTATTATCATATAATGATTTTTTAGGCTGATAATATTCTGGATCCTCAAAGTTATAATTCTAGTTAACCAATTCTGAATTTTTGTCTAATTCCTAATTCATTCTACTTAATCTCATTTCTATATACTGAGTATCTTTTGGAACTAACATCTTATAGTAAGATACAGGGCTAGGTTTACCATTTATCCAGGTATGAGACTTTTCAACCCATTCGTCATACTCTTTTGTACCTAAACTTTTATACTTCTTTTTATCTGCATAATATTCAGGTGTTTCTACTATTTTAGCTATCTTAGAAAACTCAGAACTGCTTCCTTTATGTTTACTATATAACGCATTTAACTCTATATCTATCTCTAACAATCTAGCTTTCACTTCTTCCTATAGTTTATAAGCATCTGTTAGAGGCTGATTATTATTTCTACCTAGACTTAATAATTTTCTTCTTTCTTCTGTTAAATCATCATACTTTTGCTAATCTTCTCCCATATTAGCTCTTTCTAGACTCTAAAGTAGATTAGTAAATTCTTCAGTATATTGATAACTAATATTACGCTACATCCACTTGTTAAATAAATCTTCAGATAATTCTTGTTTCTTTTGATCTATTATATTCTATATTTCTTCTTGAGAATACTTAGTTGATTTAATCTTGCCTTGACCAATAGTTTCATAAAACTTCTGCAAGTCTTCTGATATTTCCTTATCTTCTCCAGTCTTAAGTTCTCCATTTTGATAATAATCATTAGCTAAGTTTCTTTTTACTGAGTAAAGACTATCTAACTATAACCATTGTTTATTTGTAAGACGTTCTAAATGTGGTCCAGTTTCGTCAGTAACGTCTTCGATCAAAGTGTTTATTTCAGTGTTAATCTACTTTAGACGCAATCTAGTATTTGGATGCAATTCGTTATACGCTCTATAATACTCTGGTTTAAATTTACGTTCACAATGCTACTCTAACCACTCTTCTTTTTCTTTGAGATAGTTATAATAGTCTTCTAATTCTAAAGCTGTATAGTTATTATCTACGACTCCATACTTTGAATCCAGATTTGATAAGAATTTCTTCATATCCTATCTAAATTGTCCATAATTTCTATCTCTAACTAAGTATCCGGTGGTATTACCGTTATTATCTTTTTCAAAGTAAAGTAAGCAATCCTTTCTATCAATTTTATTAAACTCTCTTATTAATGTCTGAGCTTTATCATTAGCAAATCTACCTACTTCATTATTGATATCTGTCATAATTCTATGAGCTAATCTAATAGCTAAATCGTCTATAGACTTTGTACTCTGTAATATTACACGTAAATAATTAATATCGGAATTAGAATTATTAAGCCTATCATTAATATATTGTTCAACGTCTTTGTTAGGAACTTTATAAGCTTCTGAATACTACTTAACTAAGGATTCTACTTTACTTTTTAATATACTATCGTATTTACCTGATATTTCTAAATATGCTCTGTAAATTAAATTCAATCTTGTATTTAATTGATTTAAAGTATCTTTATCTAGATCATTAAAATATCCTTGTAGATTTAATCTTTTATTTATTTCATTAATCATAGGACCATAAAAATCTAAGAAATCGTTCTAAAATTGCAGTAATCGTTCATTACTGATCAAATCAGGATTCATATAAGCATTTCTAATACGTTTTACTACAGGTTTAAAAGCTATAGAAGATTCTTTAATAAAATCAACTAATACCTATAAATCTTCACCTTTCTAAAGCATATCATGATACATATCAATTTGCTATTGTAATTTAGCTAATTGTAACGGTGGATAATTTTGTGCTCTTAAAGACTTATAACGACCGTTTAACCCATTCATAATTTTATCTAGAATCTTTTTACTATCTTTAGATAATTTGTTTAAAGATGGATCGCTATCTTCCATATAAAATATACCATCTCCAAGTCTATTTATATCAGGATTAATATTTCTATTTTCTATTATATCTGATATTTCATTAATTAATTTTGTAGTAGTATATCCTTCTACTTTATTAACTAATTTATTTAATCCCAACATCCAAAGAACACCAGTTAAGAATTTACGCCAAGTAGACATATCATGTTTGCCAACTAAATCTCTAAAAGCAGTATTAGACATTATTTCAGAAATGAACTCTTTTGGTGATTTTAATCCATAATATAAACCTTTACGTGGATGTTCTTTTTCAGGAAATGTATTAATAAGTTTATTATAGATAATATTTACATGCTATCTAAAAATACTATTGTTATCATATTCTGATACTGTATATGCATGTATTAATTCGTGATTGAAATGTTTTGTGATATCTTCTGGTAGCTCTCTATTAAATGTTTTATCTAACACCTCTATAGTATTTGTATCAGAATAGTAAGCCATAGATCCACCTAGCTCTTTTACTAATTTTACCTTTATGTTTCTCAATATATTTGGAGAAAACTACTTCATTAAGTCTTTAGCAAATTGTTCTTGATAATATAATCCACTATTAACCATATTAGATATAGTAGTATGAGCATCTGTTTCTGTAAATAATTTTGGAAACATAGATAACTGCATATCCATATGTTCTTCTACTGTTTCTGGTATATAATGCTATATCATAGCATTAATAGCAGAAGGTCTATCACCGTTAAACTCCTTTAGGTATCTAAGAAATACGGTAGACTAAGCTCCATCAGGAGCCTAGTCAATTGCATAACCGTTGTTTTCAGATACTATATAATATGCAGCATCTTCGCTGCCTAATACAGCAGTTAATTCATCTACTGCTGCTTTAACTTCTTTATTTTTTAAATTTAAACACTGCATAATTATTATCCGTTACATTCATTCTTTCTTTGTTTACCTAATTCTGTTAATTTAGATATAGTTTCCTGTTGCTTAACTTTGTTTCTAAGTTCTTCTCTAATTTCCATAAGTAATCTACTAAATCTGCCATTATCTTGTTCTTCACCTTTTGCATTTTTATGAGTAATAACTGCATCACCTGTTGCCAACAATTTATTTAGAGCCTTAGAATTCTATTTAAACGATTCTTCTATAGCCTCTTTCAATATTCTATCAGAATCTTTATCCCACCTGGCTTTATCTAAATTAACTACACTTCTACCCATTCTACGTGCCTCTGAACCAGTAGCAATGGTAAACTTCTTCATATCGTTTAATAATGGTTGTTCTTTATTAGTATACCACAATTTCTATGCCTAGAAAGCTCCCTCTACGGTATCGTATTTCATACCGTAAAATTCAAAAGGTCTATGTGCAAAATTACTTAAATCAGTATTCTCATTAGTACCAGCATATATATTAATAGTAGGTTGGTTACTCTATAATGTAGGAGTACCTAATTTATTATTAGTAACAATATATACATTTTCTCTAGCTCTAGATACAGCTACATACTTAAGCTATTGTTGAGTATCAGTGTCAAACTTAGCACTAGTAATAGTATCATAATATATCATAACTTTGTCATATGTACCACCCTGTGATTTATGAATAGTATGAGCATATCCATAGTCTATGGATTTCCTAATCTTAAGTCTACCATTTTCCTGATAATCTTTCATAGTTATAGTATTCAACTTAATATCAGATAAAGCTTTTTGAGCAATACGTACAGTATCAAAATCTCTAGACACAAATGCTTTAGATATCATCTTATTGATGCTTTCTATTTCATTAGCTATAGCTTTTAAATTCTAAATACTAGTATTATTATCTAATACAAATACCTTATCTGATACTGTTTCATTATCCATAGCATTAACTAATGTTACTTCGTATCCTTCTACTTCTGCTATTACACTACCGTTAACAACGGATATAATCTATTTACTTATCTTATTGCTAACACTGGCTACTTTATAGTCTATACTATTGCGTATTATTTCAGCTTGTGCTTCTCCATCATTCATAGTAACATTATCATATCCCATAAGTAAATCACCTACTTCAATTTGATTAGGATTATCTCCATATAATTGCTTTCTGATCATGCCGTTTACTGTAGGTATCATAGCATTAGTAGCACTAAGTATTCTAAAGTTAAAAGGATTAGTTTTATATTCATTAGAACTAACTATATCTTTGATAATCTAGTTTGGTTGTTCACCATCGTGCATATACTCAACTCCAAATCCATTTACTAGTTTAGTAGTAAAGGATAACGATTTACCATTTCTTAGATTAGTAGCTTCTTCTAGAATAGGATTATCACCAGTTCTTTCTACTTTAGTAAGTTCTACATTAGTAGCTTTATTCTAGAATACAGGAGATATTGCATTATCTGATACTGGTGATAATTGAGCTGGATCTCCTATGTATATTACTCGAACATTGTTTTCTTTTTTGAAATCTTCAACGAAGTTATATAAACCTTTACTAACCATTGAAGCTTCATCAATTATAAGTAATTGACCAGGTTTAATTTTAGGTTTACGTATTTGTTCTGTTTTTAATTTCTTAAGATCATAATTACCACTATCTAAATCAACGATAGGAGATAAGCCAAATGCAGAATGTAAAGTAATAACCTAAGATTCTGGATTATTCATTTTAGTAACCGCATTAGCTCTGTGAGTAGGTGCACTGAATAGTGGCTCTATTCCTATACTGTTTAAATATTTATTGAATATACTAATAATACTAGTTTTACCAGTACCAGCATATCCAGATAATGTCACGCTATTATCATACTTATTAGGATTGTTAATAAAATCTTCTAATACTAATAACGCATGTTCTTGTTGTTGATTTAATTTAAACGGAGTATTTACAACCTTACCGTTTCTAAATGTAATATGATCTCCAATAATATTAACAGTAGAAGGTTTATATTCAACAGTTTCTAAGGCAATAGAAGTAGGAGCAGTAGATGCGTGATTCCTAGTTGGAGCACTCTGTAATTCTTCTATACTGGTGTTCAATGCTACTGTAACAGGTTTATAGTCACGTACTAGTTCTATGTTATTAGCAACATTAATCCACTTAGATCTATTCATTTTGTTGCCTAAGTTAATAATATTTTTGATATCATTAATACTAAATGCTGATTTAGCATCTAATGCTTCATTAATATTATTAAACTCAAACATAGAATTAGAATAATTATCATATTCTTTTACAACTCTACCTTCTTGATTTAAGCCTTTCTTATTAGTTATTACATATACAGGTCGTTCTTGATCTTTATCGTCAAATATATTTCCAACATATTTATATAAAATAGTGTTAGCTGGATTGTTATCGTATGCTAATTTTACCTTTACATATGGAGTATACACATTCTGTTTAGACTCATTTCTACCAACTGGTCTATAATTAGGTATCATCATTACTGGATACTTACTTCCACTATGATTCTTATTTTCACTGAACAACACAGGGAATTGTAATTGATCTTCTACTTTATCTGTTTCAGAACTAAATACCTTTTTATATAATTGAACAGGTTTAACAATTTTATTATTTGTCCAGTTATTTAAGAAGAAGTTATCAAAATCTAAATCAGTAACATTAAATCTTTCTGTGACGCTTCTCATATAATCTGCATAACCAGTACTTTGTATAGCACTTATTGGTAATAGGTTAAATATACCATTCTTAGTAAAGTTACCAGCAGTAGTAGCTAATTGATATCTTATTAAATCTTGAGCAAATTGTTTTATTTCAGGATAATCTGATTCTAATAATTCTTCCCAATATTGATTAAGATTCTGCTTCAAATACTTATCATCATCTGATATTCTATTCTTTATAATAATATCTGGAGCATTATATTTATCAGTACTCATCTTGGTTAAAGTACCAAGATAGTTAAGTAACTGATTACCTATTTTACCATCCTATGTAAGCATTTCTGGATACTTACCTGCTAGTATATCTGCTTTGATTTTTGATAATCTCTTAGCCATAGTATCTGTACCATAAAACATATCATACAAATCCACGCCTTCTTGATTTAAGAAAGAGTATCTTAACGATCCTTCTAGTTCATTAGAAATTGTTTTATTTAAAGATTCATCATTAGTATCTATTCTATTTATCATAGTGAGTACTTGACTTATAGCAGATTTAAAATCTCTCTTTCCTCTAATCATTATATTACTAAACATATCAGAAGGACCAACAATACCATTGTTAATCTTGGTCATTAAGAATGTACTATTCAAATAGTTTAGTATATCATCTTTGTTAAACAAAGTAGAATTAGCTATGAGACTTTTTAATCTGTATAAAAATCTATCTTGTTCAATAAAGTTACCACCAAACCGTTTAGTATCTACCTAAGATAACTAAACTAATTTAGACATATCTTGTGCTAAATCATTAAGCTGAATAAATAACTCTGATATCAGTATTTGATTTTTATAATAATTATAAGTTTCTTCGTTAGTAAGATTATCTTTCTGACTTAATTGCAATTGTTGTATTAAGAAATCTCTATCTGTAATATCAGTAGCAAAATCTTCAATAGAGTATAAACCAGTAGATCTACCTTCACTATCTAATTTTTGCATTACGATATCTCCAGTTTTACTCATTTCAAGATCTAACTTCTTTATACCTAATTCTGTAGCAGCTTTCTTATATTTGTCATAGTATGATTTGCGTATAGTAGTAATTTCATCTTTTACTATAGCCGTCTTACTTTTGCTATCATCTACTCCATATATACCAGATGCTCTATCATATGCACTAGCCATATCTTTAAGTATTTGCTATGGCAAGAAATAGAATGTATCTTTACCATAACCTACTCTAAGTAAGAAATTACATATATTGTATGTATATTGTCTTACATTAAGTCTAATAACATACGGATCTTTAGCAACGTCCACATGAGCATTAATCATAGCAGATATCCAGTCTAATATACGCAATCCTTCTTCTTGGAACTTTATAGGATTACCTTGTTCATCTAATAGTACATTACCTTTTTCATCTCTTTGATATACTATTTCATTTCTACTCTTAATACCATCAAGTCCTACAAAACCTAATCTTTGTAATAAAGATATGTCTGAGAACTTAAGATTAGCTAACTGAGTTAATACATGATTTTTATTATTAAGAGCAAAAGGACCAATACCAGTCTTACCACCAGAATATTCATACTTTTTATTCATTTGATAAGTAGGAGATAGCTCTCTAAATGGTATTCTATCACCTAATTTACCTTGACCATCTACAATAGGAAGAATCTCTTCTTTAATTATTCCAGTTACTTTATCAAGAGGTAATCTAGTTTCATCTACATTTTTCTTATCAGTAAGTACTGCTAGATATGTATCAAGTAATAAGTTTTCATTAGCTTCTCTACTATTAGCTTCATATACATTTGTAGGACTATTTATACTTTCTAGCCATCTGTTATACAAAGTAAAAGTAGCGGAATAGCCTCTAGCTGATTCTTCTAATTCTCCACCTTGTTCTTCTGTATACCTTCTTTTTAAATATGCTTCAAATGTTTCATTACTCTTCTGTTTCTTAAATTCTATTTTATTTCCTTCTTTATCAAAGTTATATCTTGCTATATACAACTTATCAATATCGAAGTCAGAACCAGTTTGAGTAGTAAATTCATCTGGTAATATAATAGTATCACCTACTACAGAAGGAAGTACATCAACAATTCTAAGTCCAGCAATAGAAGATAGACCTTGTGTAGGAATACGATAGCCCATAGCCATAGGACCTGCTTCTTGACCAATAATCTTATGTTCTATCAACCAATCTCTAGCTTCTACAAAACTCTTATTTTTATAATCTGGAATTATGTGAGAGAACAAATTAATAGAAATAATAGAATCCATACTGCCATCTTTGTTTATGTTAAGTAGAGGTTTACCATTATTAATGGCTCTACTACCTACAGCCTTTATAGATTTAAATCCAAACGAAGACATCTAAATAAATGCTCCACCAGGTAACTCCAAATCAATAGCTTTTTTATTAGTAGTAGATGTTAATTTGGTTTCTACCCATTTACTATCTGGCAATGCTGACAAAGGTACTTTAAAGTCTGTACCATCTTGATTTACTTCAAGAGCTTCTTCTATATCTTTACCCATATTAGATGCTCTAGCTTCTTTAATTAACTGTTTAGAAGCCTTAGTATAATCAAGGGCATTATCAGATAAGAACATATCTTTTACTTCTTTAAAGCCTTTGTTAGATATAGCATTAATAGTACCAAATAATTGTTCTTTAATCTGCTGACCAGTTATTTCATTATCGGTTCCTTCTTGATATACTCTGTTCATTACTAGGTTAGATACAGCAACTGTAGATACCTAAGTACCAAATAATGTTCTGTCATGTGTATGAGGATCTGTTATAAGCTGTCTTCTAAGATTTCTGAATTTCTAAGTAGTAATATGCATATTACTTAGATCATTTATCTCATCGTTTTTATAATCCTTATATATATCAGTAGCTCCTTGTATACCAACTTTAACAGCAGATTCAAATGCAACTTGATCAATAGGAGTAAGTCCTTGATACTTACCAATAGCATTCATTCTATCATATATTTCTCTATTGTCTCCAGTAGCTAATACTTTAAACATAGGGAACATAGCCATCTTATTAAATACAGGTATACAATGTTTTAGATTAGCATCATAGGTATAACCAAAGTAAGTAGTCTTTAATGGTTTAATTAACGTCTTCAAGGATTTAGCATACAACTCTGCATCATTCAACCAGTCTGCATCACTTTCCATTATGTTAAAAGCTTCTTCAATTTCATCACTCCATTCTCCAAGCATTTTAACAATATCTCTATACATCTAAGGTCTAATATACACAGCAGCGTCAGCTTGGTTAATATTACCTTTTGTACCTTTTTTATTCATACCATATGCTGATGCATCTTCTACAGCTAAATCTTTAGCTAACTAGAATATTATAGGGTACTTTTCCTCTGCTGATTTAGGATCTTTCATTAACTCATCTACTTGAGATTCTGTTAAACCTTCTTTTTCGATAAGTAATTTTCTAGTATTAGAGAAAGTAAATAAATCTTCTAGTTCTTTATGCTGTCTACTAGGTATTTCATTATCATTAATAGTAGTATTTGTGTAAGTCTGTCTATTCTATAATCTTCTATACTCTTTAATATTCTTATCTACACTAGTATACCATTGAGTTCTTAGATTATCTCCAGTAGACAATACAGCTCCTAAACGTTTGATCTTATCATCATCATTTTTAAAGAAAGCAACATCACCAGTAAATATCTTTTCTGTTTCTAATACAGATATGTTATAATTTATCATATGATTACCAATCATAGTTAAAATAGCATATCTTTCTGCTTGATTAGATACATTATTATTAGGATGTGCTAAGTATATTTCTTTGAATTTATTTAATACAACATTGTCTAATAGCTTATTCTTGATAACTTTAGGATTCTTTTTATCTCTTTCTATTATACCTAACTTTTCACAAGTATCTATTTCTTGTTTAAGCTGCATATGTAGACTGTCATTAATCTTCTAGAAAGTATCCTTTGGAGTAGTAAATAGTTCCTATTTAATCTCTTCCAATGTCTGTATTATATTACCTTCTTTTACAGAGTTTTTAATTCTTTCATTTAAATCTATCCATTTAAGTTGACCATCTATTTTTGTATAGTATCCAGTAAAGTGTCTAAACAGACCACCTTTGCCAGATGTATGATAGTTCTTAATAGGTTTCTTAACATCTGGAAGAGAATTATAGTATTCTACTATAGTATTGTATTCATCTTCCCAACTGCGATATAAGTGTTTTAACGCTTCTCTATTAAACTATAACTTTAAACTATTGCCAACTTGAGTAATTGACATTTCTTTATTGAATAATCCTACTCCACTAATAGTAAACCATGTCTTTTTATCAGCCATAGTTGGGAATATAATATGATTATTATAAGTAAATGTCATTTTAGCTAAGTAGTCTTCAACTGGTGAAATACTTAGATAATCTCTACCTTTATCTCCTTTATTCTCCCCATAGAAATTAACAAAAGTATTTAGTCTAATAGAACTATTATTGTTAACAGCGGATAGAATCAAAGAACTTCTGCAATAAGTATCAGCATTTAAATCTTTTAACGTAGCACTATCGTGACTATTAAGCCATCTAACTTGATCTGATACAAAACAGTTTAGAGTCTTAGTAAAAATAATATTATTATTAGGACCTAATACTGATATTTCAGTATCACTAGGATGCGTTACAGCTTGAGCTTGAGCTAATGTGTTAATAAAACTGTTCTTACCCAAGTTCATGTATATCTAGTCTAATTGTCTTACTGTAGCTATACCTTTTTTATTAGTATATTTTGTCTTATCATCTATAAGATTCTGAAGTGTTCCATTAAATAGATATTTTAATGCTCCAGCTTCATTGCCTAATATTAATTTAGATATACCATAAGGTCTGTCATTAGGTAATAATCCTTCTATAGTATCGTGATCTACAGTAATACCAACAGAATTCAATATATTGACTAATTCATTGATATAAGTATCTACATCAGTATTAGTAATAGTATTTCTATTATCTTCTACCTACTTATATAACTCATTAAATCTACTTATAACTGCGCTTATTTCAGATTTATTAGGTTTTGTTTCAGTTTCAGTTCTTTCTACCAAAGAAGAATTAAAGAACAAATCTGACCAAGTAGAAGGATACATTTTAGTAGCTCTTTTGTTTATTCCATCGTCTACTACAAATGATGTACCTTGTTCAGTTTGTTGATAATGTACTTCTACAAAATTCTAATCAAAACTTTTAACAGTTTGTAATATTTGTGTCTGAAGATTTATATCAATATCTCCATTTAATCTCTTATATAAGAAAGCAAAAAAAGCGTTACCTTTAGCCAATCTAGCGCATCTGCCTAATAATGAAGTTTCTGGATCTTGTCCAGGCTCAGTACTAAATGATTCTACTGTACTTAAGTTTTTAAGAATTAGAGCATAAGCCGTGTCATAATTAACTATCATAGGTAAGCCAGTAATAGTATTAATTCTAGTACTAAGAGTTCTAGCTTTTACTCCATCTATATCCTTATAACTAAAATATGTATCTGATAAAGTAGCAAAGAACATTTTTGCACTAGCTAATGCGTTGTTCTTTTTATCAAATTCATATCCAGCCTTATCGTAGTTCTGTATACCATTACTTTCTCTATCTAGGAATTCTTCATCCATATTTTGATTTATAGATCTAATCCCCATCTATTCCAGCATTGGTTGTAGATGATACATAAATACATCAAAATTATCTACTATTTCTTGTAATGCTTCCTTCTATTCAGTAGTAGTTCTATTTGATTTAATAAATGATAGTAAAAGATTTTTAAGCTTAATATTGCTTAAATTCTATACATCTGATATATATTTAGCACCATTAGCTATAAACAAACAAGCCTTTAAGCTATCTAATGCTGAATGAAAGTCTTGTAAAGTTGGGAAGTGTTTCAAAGTTATATCTTTATTAGGACCAACTTTATAATAAGCTCCATCAGTATAAGAATCTAAGAAATCTTTAAGAGATTCTTCATTGAGCTAATAATTAGAAAAATCTCCATACTTAATAGCATCAAATATTTTATTAAGATTGGTAGGATCAATATTAGAATTAATATGCAAGAATTTTTTAATATTACGGAATATCTTATTGATATAGTATCTTAAAGTAGATTCTTTATCATTAAGTATATAATCCATAAATCTATCTGCTATTACTTCTTCTAGTTGCTTATTGTCTAAATTGCTATACTAATCATTTTGTTTTCTGAATTCATCATATAATTTATTTCTAGTATCTTTGTCTAACATAAGTAGAGATACTCTATGCCAGGCTTCATGATACTATACTCCTTCAATAGCTTTATTAGATATAGCAATTCCATCTGCTCTAGCTATACCATATACAGCAGAACCATTAGCAAATTCTCTAATAACTCCATCAGTTACTTCTACTTGTTCATCAGTAAGACCTAACTTCTTTTGTAGCCACTTTTTAGCCTTTTTAGTATTGATAAATTTACTTTGCTTTAACTGATTACTATTTAATATTTTAGGAGCTCCATCTAATCCTAAGAAACTTGATACAGCATCAGAATCTGCATCTGTAAATTCATCATATGATTTATCTTCCGTCTTGCTACTTAATTCTTCACTGGCATCAAAAGTAGGAACTTCATATAAACTGAACTTCTTTTTAGTAGGAGATTGAGATTCTGCTTCCAACTTTTTTTGTTGTTCAGTAGGTTTAGAAGATATTACTGGAGAATCAATGTATACATATGGTCTAGTAAATAATCTATCCTATAAATCACTTAATAGCTTACCATGTTTAATTAAGTAAGCTAAAGTAGTTAATCCTTTTGGATTATCTTCGTCAGTTATTAATTTACCATTTATTCTCTTTAATCCAACGTCTTCTAAATCAAATTCTAGTCCAGGAACTAATTCTAAATGATCTACATTATCATCTATCATAGCTTCTCTAAATGATTTAGGCAATGGTTCCCACAATAGATTTTTTTCTGTATTCCAATGTAAATTATCTGTAATAAATTCTACTAGGTCTTCAAATCCAGCATCTGTTCTCAATTTAGATAGAAGAACTTGTTCTCTACCTAACTAAGCCCAACCTTCCTTATAATTTACAAAGAACTATTTATCTGCTAAAAATGCATATCTAGGATCAGAAGGATCTAATATAGTAGAATTACCATAGTTAACCACTAGTTGAATTACATCTTCTGGATACACAGCTTCATTACCAGTCTATCTATATAGTATTACATTAGCTAAGTATCTAGCTAATTCTGAAGGACTATTATCTTCATTACTGAATCTAGCTTCGTTAAGTTTAATATTTCTAGTAATACCAGCTGGAGTATTTTGTGCAGGTGGATATACAAATATTTTACCAGATCCACCTTTACCTTCCATAGGAAGACCATTTCTATCCATAATTATAAAATGGTCTGCTACGCCTTTACCTATACCAAACTTAGTTTCTGAATCTAATATATTGTGTAAATCTCTAACTCCTAAAGATTCTATATCCAACAGGTTTCTGTTTATTACTTCTCCTTCTTCTGTTCTATTAACATTAAAGTTACCATTAGTAATAGTAATATTCTTAAATGTTATTTCACAGTTTGGATCATTAATTTTAGCTTCAATGATTTGATTACGTAACTCACGGATTCTATCTTCTTCTGATTTAGATAATTCTCTACCGTGAGTTCTGTATATACCTTTAGCTCCTTCAATAGTCTTCAAAGTAGCCATGAACTTTCTACCATCTTTAGCTTCTATTTCTATATATATAGGAGCTTCATCCCAGGTAGCTTTATTTGCTGGATCATATGATCCAAACTTAGAATCTTTAGGACCAATCTTAGCGGTAACTTTACTTTCAGCTAACATACCTGGAGTAGATAGATATTCATTTAATGATCTTCCAGATTCATAACCTTTGAACATAGGTTGATCATTATCTGGCTGATAGTATAGAGTTCCATATACTAATTCTGTAGGTTCTTCATCATTAATCTAAACATTATCAGTATCATATACTTTGCTATCTTCTACATCTTGTTCAGTAATAGGAGCAGAAGGTTGTTCTGTATTACTAGTAACAGTATGAGTCTATGGGATGATTTCTTCTGTCTACATTAAAGGTTGTTCCTAAACAGAGGGTATATCTTCAGCACTCTATGTGCCTTCATAATCAGATGCGTTTTGATCTACTGTAGCTTCTGGATTGTCTGCTACATTATTAGTATTATCTTCTGATATAGTTTCGTTAGGATTAATTAAATCTTCTTCAGTCAGTTCTTCTTCTACTAATCCTTCATAGTCTTCGTTTGTATCTACAGTTGTACCTAATTCCCAAAATGATTTAGGAGATATAACTTCTTTTTCTTCTTCTTGTACAGGTTGTTCAGAAGTAACTTGAGTAGGCTGAGTAACAGCTTTTTCCTCTTCTTCAGTTTCTCCAGTTAATTGCTACTATGCTTGTTCAGATACTGCTGATTGCTAATCAACTAATTCTTGATTTTCATTTGTCTATTGTTGTGCTTCATCAATATTATCTTGTAAAGTTATAGTATCTGGAGTATCTTCTTCATCAATATTAGCAGGTTCTTGTTGTGGAGTTTCTTCTTCCTGAATCTGTTCATCTTGGTTTATAGTATCCTCAGTAATACTATTCTTATATATATCGACAGCCTTATTTAAGGCTTTGTCACTATTTATAAATTTCTTATACGATTGTTTAGCATCTGTTAATGCAATTTCTGCTAAAAGACTTTTAACTGCATTTGATTCAATATCATCTCTTGAACTTAAAATAATATCATCAGGGTTTACAGAGAATTTGTCTTTAACATCTGATAAACCTGACAAACGTCTTTCTATACCTTTTTCAGCTATATAGAACTCATCTAGTTTACTTTTATCTACTATCTAAGATTCTTCTAATACTTTAATGTAATTTTTAATTCCTTCTAATCTTGCTTTATCTAATAAGTAAGCTTTCAACAGTATGGTATTTTCACTATCTGTATTGTCATCAGATAAACTACCTAATACATTATCTATTTCAGAATTAATAGAGTTATAGCTTTGAGCTATATCTTTTACTTGAGTTTCATAATCAGATATAGCTTTATTATACATATCAGTTTTATGCTTATATATAGCAGCCGCAATATGTCTATCTTCTCCTTTAAATTCTCTTACTTTACTGTTATTCTTTACAATATCATATATAGAAGATATATTTCTTTTTTCGTTTTCGAGATCTTCTTTAGTCCAACCGTCTGGAATGTTAGCGGATTCTATTTGTTGATCTATAGCATCTAAGAACGCTTCCTTATTAAGCATCCTTTTGTCTGCTTTATTAGCATATTGAATATACTTATATACATCCTCTTTTGCAGATATATGTTCTGCCATTAAGTTTCTAGATAACTCTGCACCTGCATTATAAGATCTTAGATTATTAGCAGTACTTACAGCTGTAGTTCCACCGCCCATAAGTAAACCTATAGCTGCACCTACTTTAAAATTATCCACTAATTCTTTATTTCCATCTAAAGCTGGATCACCACTAATACCAGCTACAGCAGCTAAACCTTTCAATGCCATAGCATTGTTTTCCATAAACATAGTAGCTACATCAAGAGGATTATACAGATTAGTATCAGATGTATTCTATTCATTTATACGATTACCAATCATGTATTGTGTTACTTCTTCAATACCTTCTAATGCAGCATTAGCACTTATTCTAACTGTAGGTTCTAGTACATATTTAGATAATCTATGTTTAGCTACCTTAGACATTTTAGGAGCTACTTTCTTAGTAGTATAGTCAATTGCTTTATCTAATACCTTAACTGTACCATCAGTAGCTCTCTCTGGCAAATTAAGTTTACCAAGTACTTTAGTAAACACCTTACCTGCTCCAGGAATTATAATAGCAGCTTGAGCTACATCGCTAGCTGCTAGAGCCATGTTTCTATTGTAGATATCTTTTAGATTGTTTTTAGTATTGTATCTTAGTGCATCTAATTCACTATTACCAGTAGGTATATCATAAGCTAACATATCTTCAAATACTTCATCATTGCTTCTATAATTTGAAGAATTCTTATCATTAGAGTATTCTACACCAGTAATACGACTTAGATTCTCTCTACCTATATCTGCTAAGCTATTGATATCTATATTGTTTTTATTAGCATATTCATAAACATTCTGTTTATAATTATTAGCTACTTCAGATAAAGACTCTCTATCTCTAGACCATATATTAGTACCTACTGTAGCTCCAGCTCCTATTAATGCCGCACCGCCAGCAATTAATGGAGAATAAGGACCAGTAGGAGATGCTGCAACCTATGCTGCTAGATAATTAGCAGCAGCAACAGCTGCAAAGTTAGCAGCTGTAGCCTATATAGACGAAAAAGAAGTACCTAATGCTCTAGGTACTTGATATGCCCAATTTTCTTGTTCTAGTTGTTTCCACTCATCGCTTATAGAGTATATACTATTGGTAAAATGTAATATATCTCTACCTCTTTGAATATCTTCACCTAATTCTTTAGACTTCTGTTCTCTTTCAGAAATACCTTCATTAAGAGCTTGTAATCTTTCTTCTACAGTAGGTTGATATCCATACTGATTATAGTATTTGCTAGCTACTTTTTTGTATTCATCTAACATACTAGAGTAAGCATCAAAAGTAGCCTTGTACTAAGGATATAATTCATGAACCTTATCTGTATCTTTGTTCAAATAAGCTCTATTAAGCTGTTGATCTAACAGCTTCATTTCTTTTTCAGTTTCTAGAAAAACTTTCTGAAACTCTAATTCATCTTTTTCTTTATTATTCAACAGCATATCTCCAGTAGGTCTATCTACCATATCCTATTGAATACCATTGATAAATGAGAATACCGGATCTGCTATATAGTTGGGTCCTTTTCCACTTTTAGTGGCACTAGCATCTTCAGTAGTTACAATTTTTTCCTACTTAGGAGTTTCTTCTAAAGAAGAAATGTTTAATGGCTTAGTTTGAGCCATATCAAATTCATATTGTTCTTCAGAAGGATTAACTCCAGTTAAAGGATCAAATGTATAATCCTTTAACTCTTGAGGCCTACTTCTCATATTATCTTTACTACCCACAGTAAATGTTTGTTTCTTTGCCATATTATATTATTTATTGAAATCCAAAAGATTCATTTTGTACATCTGGATATAACCCAGATGCTACTGATCCTGTCACATTCAGTTTAAGTGCTTGTTGATTTAAATATTCAGCATTTAAATCATCTCCAGATGTTGGTACACTATTACTTAAATTTAATACATAATATTTAACACCAGGTCTAACAGTTCTAGTAGTATTACTACTCCACTTCTTAGCTATTTGTTCTCCTAATTCAGATCTTTCACCAGAAGTTTTCCCAGATAAATTAGATGTTTCACTTTCTGATATAGATTGTTTAGAAGTTTGTATTGTAGCTCCAGCTTTTTTCATATCATCTTCAGTGAGACCAGCATTCTTAATATCATCTTCAGATATAGCTACTTTAATTCTCTGCAAATTAGCTGTACTTGGCTAACCATTCTTAACAACTGGAATAGTTATCATATTATCATTGTTAAGTAATATCATATTGTTAAACTTACCACCTTTCAAAGCATTTATTACTTTATTACGATTAGGATCTACTGCTTCAAATCCAGCTATTTCTGATACTACTCTAGACATTAAATTCAAATTCTCTCCACCAGATATAATTTTACGTCTACCTAAAGGAGTACTCTATTCATTTTCTGTAATTCCCTATATAGTACTACTTAACAGATCATTTAATTTAGAGTTACGAACTGTATATCCAAAGTTATTGAATATATCATTAACGGCGTAATCTATATCAGTATTTGTAATTTGTAATTTTCCATCCTTCTCTGTGCTATACTTTCTCATGATATCTCTAAACATATTATAAGGAGTAGCACTATCTGCAAGAGATCTAAGTTGTTTACTAGCCATTTCTCTAACAACTGGATCATTACTATTGATATCACTCTTTAGTTTCTCATAGTTAGGATTATTAGATAAGTAATAGTTTCTAGCATTATTAAATTTCTATAATCCTGTATATTCTAAAGAATCAGTTAAATACCAAGGACCTTCGTTACTTACGTTTTGACTAGTTCTAGCTGCTTTTAATCTGTTACTATATTCTAGTTTAGCAAATTCATTTGCCTCTCTATCTTCATACGCAAACTCTCTACCAGCTCTATAAATTCTATCTGTAAATAAAGCTCTAGCTTGGTCAGGAGTAAATCCCTATCTTACTAAAGCGTTTATATGCATTTGAGCTTCTGGAGTATTATATATTGCAGATATATTCTTAGCTATTTGTTCATCAGTTCTATCAGTAGATACACCTGAGTAATCATAACTACCATCTGACCTAATATATCCAGCTTTTAGATTATCAACGTAAGGTTTTACTAAATCTACTTCTGATTTATAAGCTAATGGAGCAACATCATTAAATACTCCACTATCTAAAGTATTATAATTAGTAAAATCAACTTCATGCCATAAAGGATTATACTTACCAGACAGCATAAGTTGTTGATTTACTTTCTATCTCTAAAGTAATCCTTCTCTACTCTGTTGTAACTAACTTAGCTCATTATAAGGTCTAGTATTAATAAACGATTGTATTAAGGATCTACCTTCTGCTGTTTTAATCAAATCTGGATTAGCTGCTAATTTATTTACTACATCTTGTCCAGCTCCAACTGTTAAATCATACCATCTCTTAGTGTCTACGGCTGATGGTGATCTAAACTCTGACCACTTAGTAAACTGATTACCTAAATCCTAATAAGCTTTATCTACTCTTTCGTTATTTGCTTTACCTATAGCATATAACTATTCAAAGGGTATTGGTGTATACTAACTAATATACTCACTTTCTATTGGTTTATCAAATCTATTCGTTGCCATTATCTTTTCAAATTATTATATAATTTAGTTAATTGATCTGATGTCATACCATATTCCAAATAAGGTAACATAGCTTCTAGTACAGCAGAGTCTCTTTTAGTTAAACGTTTATCTCTACTTATCTACTATATTCTTGTAGATAAATCACCAAATCCTTTTCTACGAATATTTCTAGTAGCTGCATCATTCTAAGCTTGTTCTACAGAAGCTAAATGTCTAGCATTAGCATACTGTTGCCCCCATTGATTAGCTATTTGAGCATTGTTAAATGCCATTTGATTTTCAGCATTGTTCTTAGTAGCATAAGCATTAGCGATAGCTTTGTTCCTATTAACCGCTGACTGTAAACCAAATGCCATATTGACTCCAGTGTTAGGATTAATATTAGCCATATTGTATCTAGCAATTCTATCACTTAGTGTAGCTTCTCTAAGTATAGGATCTATATTATAATCAGTAGGACCATATACTGGATCATAAGTATATGTTTCTACTCTTTCAGGACTACCTGAGAATATATTACCAATAGGTCCAGCTAATGCAGCTATATTGTCTATTAGATCTAACCAGTTATTATCACTTGGAGTTTTTGGCTTTTTACCATTTGTACCATATATATTACCTACTGGAAGCTATCCAGGATTACCGGTATAGTTAAAGTATTTACTACTTCTAGCATTAGCCGTATCTACATTACCAATAGGAGCATTAATATTATAAGGAATGCCTAATCTACTTGCTACTTCAGATGATGGTATATGTCTAGGTCCATTATTTTGATTAGATCTACTATCTACATATGCTTGACCAATCTTATGCCAATCGCCATACTTTCTGTCTGTCATTAAAGATCTAGCTTGTTCTACTGTAGGTATAACTCCTTTATTCTTACCTAAGTAAGTAGACATGTCTCCGTATTTACCGCCATAGATATCTTTTACATCTTGATCTGTAATACTATTAACCCAGTTTAAATAATCTTGTGTATAGTTATTTTTATTTGGATCCCAGTATTTAAAATCAGACATATTTTTATTATATCCATATGGTTTAATACCTCTAGTACCATCTGCATAAGCAGCAGTATTCTTCTTTATTTTTTTACTTTTCAAAGCTTCTTGCTAATCTAACAATACTTGATATGCTATTTGATTGTTTCTTTCATTTAGCATCTAACTATTTTCAGCATATATATTATTAGCTTTCTTGTTGCTTTTCTTCATCAACTTCTTTCCCATTTCTGCAAATGTTTTATTTGTTCCTGGAACTTTAATCTTATCACTTAATACTTGAGTTCCAACAGGTACATTTAATAAATTAGAATCTGTAGGTTTACCTTCTTCTGGTATAGAACCTATAGTTCCATCTGGTGTTCTCAACATTTCACCATCATCTAAGTAAGCTATGGTGGATGGTACTACGCCACCTTTAGATAAACTTAATTCATTGTATCCATTTTCCTAATAGTAATCAGCTGCTACTTGTTCAGACATTTGTCTAGCCTGAATACCATTTTTAATTCTACCAGCTTTATTACGTATATAACTTTTACTATGACCAAATAGACCAGCTATTCCTGATGGTAATTCGTACTCACCAGTCTACTCATTAACAGAACCACCAGAACCTATACTTGAAGTAATACCACCAATAGCTCCACCTATTACTGCTCCCCAAGGTCCACCAATAGAAGCACCCATTGCAGCTCCAGATCCTATTCCACCTATTACACCAGCCGCTGTAGGTTTCTTTCCACTAGTAGCATTACCTATCATACTACCTACAGCACTAACTCCTTGTGTAACTACATTCGCTTTATCTACTCCACTCATATTACCCCAGTTTGAAATAGCATCAGCACCGAAAGCATATTGAGGAACTCTTTTTAATTTCTTAGTTTTCATATTATAACATTGAATATCTATAAGTTGTTTTAACATAAGGAAGCTTAAATTCTCTGTTATCATTACAATCTAATGTATAATTACAGATTAAGTATTTTCCTCTCATTCTTCCAGCATAAGACATATTAGTCTATTGTTGCTACCCTGGATTATTTTGTTTCTCTCTACTTATTGGGAATCTAAATGTATCTTCTCTCTATTCTATCTATTTCCAATCAATAGGTTCTGTTTCCTAATTCTTAGTATTAAAGTGTATATCAGATATTAACGTAGGCTTAGTTTCATCTCCAATGTCTACAAATTCAGCAGAGAACCATTGATTATCGAATACTTTAGTATATGCTATATCTTTATTAACTACAAATCTAACATAAGATATTTTCTCTTCTTTAGTAGTACTATTAACATCATACATATTATGTAAGTAATAACAATTATTGTTTTTAATAGTTACTAGTCTAGTAGAGAATGGGAAGAACCAGTTCGGATTATGAGTATAGAAAGAAGTAAATACATTTAATTGTTCATTAAATATTATACATCTATCATATATTCTAAACCATACTTCATTGTATTTCTTATCGTAGAATGATACTGGGTTCTTTCTAGCATTATCTGGCAATCTATTTAAATATGTCTATACTTGTTTTACTTTAGATAACTCATTAAAATCATTACTAAGTGAGCATATAACATTTTTATCTAAGTCATACCAATATAAAGTAGTTTCAGAATTAGTAATACTCTTATCATTAATAATACTATCTCCATTTAAAGTAACTAAGTAATCATATCTAGTAAGAATACCACCAGTACCTAATGTTAAAGCTCCAGCATTATTATCAGTAATCAAAGACCTATCATTAACAGAGGCTATACCTACAGCACTATCCTAGAAGAAATACAATTTGTTTTTAAATACTTTAAGATTAGTAACTGGTCCATATGTACTATCTGTGTCTAAATAGTTAGCAAATTTAAATTTAGTCCAACTATCTGTTTGTTCATTGTTTGTTTTTAACTCTGAACAAGTAATTCTATTCATGCTTTTAACATCATCTTCAGCATATATAGATTTCTGTATATAATTCTTACTAGTACTAGTATTAGAGTAAGCAGCATTATATACATACATTGGAGTTTTCTAAGTATATAGAGTGTTCATCTATCCTGGATCTGTAAGGAAGTAAACATTAGCTTCACCAGTTTGACCATCTCCAGATGATTCTACTATATCTTGAGAGTAATGTTCATCATTTCTATAGTACAGGTTTATACTAGATTCTAGTGGAATGTAAGCTCCAACATATCTCTTAAAACCATTTCTATCATCAGGGTCATTTCTAGTAAATAGCATAGTATGAGTATAGTCCAATACTCCTAAATATGTATCACCACCAAAACACATTGCTTTATCGTATCCTTCCCAAGATGTTTTAACATAAGTATTAGTACTGTTATATATAGAATAGCTTCTACTCATAAAAGTGTTACCACCGTACTGTGTAGTGTTTTTCTTTATATTAACAAACAGTACAGCATTATGTCTATATTTCCTTAATAGAGGGGTAGTACGAATTCCAGTATAATTACCAGAGTATACGTCTGGAGCACTAATAGCTAAACATACCCCATGAGGACCAAGTGCTTCTCTAGAGCCAATACTATAGTTTATAAAACCAAATCTATCTATGTAATCTACTATTTGTTTAGCATCAAATGCTTCTTGATATGGAGATATGTTAGTTGGCTTAGTTACATCTTTTATAGGGAAAG
>UMKS01017912.1_pt1 | contig 21536 bp, 23 predicted proteins | sample 1966351 | NCBI WGS metagenome assembly UMKS01 (sample SAMEA4836184, study PRJEB28245) | human gut metagenome | biome: gut microbiome; material: fecal sample | place: Denmark | collected 2008
AGGATGGAGAAAAGAATATGGATGAACAAAAGATGCAAGAAGATATTTCAAGCATACAACGGATGAAAGAATGTGGCTGTTTTAAGAATTATATAGAATATATACAATTCCCATTTTATAAAAATCTTGTTGAACATAGTCGTATCAATTTTGATTTTCCAATGACTGTATTGATCGGTAAGAATGGTGGAGGAAAGAGCTCAACATTACATGCATTGTATGGAGCACCAAAAGGGTATACATGTAGTGATTTTTGGTTTTCGACAGAAGTGGATCCAATTGCTGAAGGAGGTATAAATAGGTATTTTTATGGATACCGAGAAAACTCTGGTTCTGGAATAAAGGAAGTAATGAAAACCAGAATGAAAAGGGGATCTGCGAAAAAAAAGATAGACTTGGATTATTGGGAAACAAGTAGACCTAAACAAAAGGATGGAATGTTATTGAGTGAAAGGAATTCTCCTGTAGATAAAGAAGTAATATATTTGGATTTTAGGGCGGAAGTTAGTGCGTTTGATAAAATATTTCATTTTTCAAAGGAAGGATTGGAAGATAGAAAAGAGTTACTAAGAAGCAGATCAAAATATTTGAAAAGACTATTTGAGAATGAAGACATGCGTTTCCCAGGTGTGGAAGATAGTAAAATGGGTAAAATAGAAATTTTATCGCCAAGAGTTGTGGAAATTATTGGATCCATATTGAATAAACAGTACAGTGATATAAGAGTAGCGGAGCATAGATTATTTAAAAATTTCGGGACATCTGTATATATAAAGAACAAGTATGCTACTGGATATTCGGAAGCTAATGCAGGAAGTGGGGAAATTGCAGTTGTTCAATTAGTAAGACGAATTGAAAAAGCTTCAGAATATGCATTGGTATTATTAGATGAACCAGAAGTGTCACTGCATCCCGGAGCACAAGAAAATCTAAAATCATATTTATTGGATGCCATAAAGAAAAAGAAATTGCAAGTGATAATATCTTCACATTCTCCTGCACTGATAAAGGGATTGCCTGACTCGGCTATAAAATTGTTTAAGACGAATGAGAACGGAAAATTTTATATTGAAGAAAATGTGCACTATCAAGAGGCTTTTTATAACATAGAGGATAAAGTGAGTGATAAAAAGATAATATATTGTGAAGACTACGCTGCTCAGATTTTGATTGAGAAGACACTTGTTTATATGAAAAAAGAAGAGTTTTTTGAAGTTGTTTATTTTCATGGTGGTGAAAAGACTTTGATTAACCATTATATGACTCCAATTACATTAAATAAAACATTATCTGAAAAAATATTTATGGTGTTGGACGGTGATATGAAAACAGATTATGTTTTTGATGAAAGTACTCTGACTAAAAACCAACTGGAAAATCCACAATATTTAGCAGATTGTGTAAAATCCGCTTTTGGAATGGATTTAGATGTATATCCAGATGGAGGAATGGGTGGAAAGAGAAAAGATCAACAGTGTGAGGAGTATCTGAATTATCTTAAATATTATTCGACAAATGTATTTTACTTGCCAAATAAAATGATCCCAGAGGAAATATTGTTACAAAGCAGATTGGTTCAAGAACGATTTGGAGATATATTGGGAAAATATGAAAAGATAGATTCGAAAAACGCTAAAGAAGTTGTCAGAGAAATATGTATATCTGAGGATGGGGATGACCAAAATATTAATCATACAATAAAGAATTTGGCCAATAAGTGGAGTTTGGAAGAAAGCGATACAAGAGATAAATTAGTGAAAGATTTGCAAATTATATTTGATAAATAAAACACCAATCCCCATCATATAATGAACACACAATTTGCAAATTTCATAATTTGCCGAAGTGTACAATTATTGACCGAAGCAGTATTATATTTTGGCATAAATCAGAAAAAGGTCAAAAATTGAAGATCTATTTAAAAATAAGCCGTCATAGTCTCTTGTGGATGGCACTGGATTGTTTTGTCCAGCAAGCAAGAAGAGTGTTAGAAAAAATGCAAAAGGAAGACCTTATAAAAATATCTAATACAGGTCGATATGCAAAGTATATTTTGTACTAAGTGTTCTTGTTGGTTAACTTGTTGATGCCGCGTTAAATGATGCGTTAGAAATTTATAATGTGATAGGAGACATAAAGACTTTGTGTATTTGTATGGTATCAAACAACCAAATTCTGGTGCGTTTTCCTTAAAAAACACCAACCTTGTCCATAGACAAACACAAAACCCCATCATATAATGAACACACGATTTGCAAATTTCATACTTTGCCGAAGTGTACAATCACGACGGAAGGCAGTATGATGTTTTCGCATAAATCAGAAAAAGGTCACAAACTGTCACCTTTTTCGAGAAAATGAACCATGATAGTCCCTTGTGGACGACACCGGATTGGTTTATACTATATTCAGGCTTGAGACAAGCCAATGAGAAAATGAAAAATGACAACTGAATAGCAGTTACAGATTTGAGTAAAATTACGGATCATATACCCGCAGGATGAAAGTCACAGTTATCATATTAGTAGGCTGATGGATTGAGAGATGAAAGCTGAGAGGCTGGACGGAAGTCTGGGCAATGCGGGAGCAGGTATGTTGCGTAAGGATAATAACCCATGAGGGGCGAGAAGTTCGTCCCGATCCCCGTAATGCAGGTAGGGGAGATAGCGCTTCTCCAGAATGGAGAAGGGCGTCGTGAACACAGCTAGTGGCTCATCTGTAATTCCCGGAGGTGAGTACACCTTTACGTATACGGGGCGATGAGGGGTCAGAAAGACCGGCGTATACCTTCATAGGGCGTTAAGAGAAGTCCAGAACAGAATTAGTGATAACCAAAATCGTTATCCATAGTTTATGCATTTTCGAATGAGCTATGGGTAGCGATTTTTTTAATGGAGGTAACTCAGATGGAGAAAAAAATAGATATTAAAGCAAAAACAATTAAGGTGGATACGGGTAAAGGGAATGCCATAAAAGTAACCATGTCATACGGTGAACAATCAACTCTGGAAGAGTTGTTGATAGCATATCTGGGACAGGAAATAGCAGACGGCAGTGCAGCATAATAGCGGCTACCTGATGATGCATAAGGGGAGCGTGTGATGATTGTGACTGGTAAAAATGCTGAAAACCATATTTTGTCAAAAAAAGGTGGAAAAAAGTGGTAGACAAATATTTGTTCGAGATGTAACATAGGTATGTGGCAAGCAAATATATTTAAATAAATAGCCACAATACCTGTAAAACATTGCGAACGTCCAGCCAACGTAATGACCAATGTTAAGTTTTTCTAATTGAATAGTTGACAGCAAGACAGCTTGAAAATGTCGGTGCAGATGAGACACCATGAAATAATAACCGCTGTCCATGGTCAACAAAGTAAGCGCAAGCTTACATACATATTTACATACGGAAACATAGTATGGATGCAGAGTATGACGTCAGAGATTATAAGAATATATGACGTCAAACAATTTAAGTTGAAATGAATATCGAACCAAAATGAAGAAAAGATGTAAGTTATTTAGCTTTTCTGTATGGTTTGTGTTTTTCGGCTTTCGTGTGTAAATGTGATATGTAGCGCAGTTGTTACAGCAGATGTAACAAGAGACTTTGTTAACTATGGAGAGCGGTTTTTGTGTCTCATGATTTAGCCATAAGCAGGACATTTTCAGGCTGTTTTTCATTTTTGAAGGGAAGGAGAAGAGTGTATTTTGCAGGAGACAGATACGAAAGAGCTGATGCGCCTTACGGCTACGTGAAAAGTCCGGAGGACAATCATAAGTTGGATGTGGATGATTTTGCCAGTCAGATAGTAAAACGTATTTTCAAGGAGTTTCTGTCTGGAAAATCTATGTATAAAATTGCAGAAGGACTGAACCGTGATGGAATAGATACACCGGGAGTGTATATTGCCGTGCAGTCGGGAAGTGAGAAGCAGCTTGCCAGATATCGTGAGAAAAAGCCTCTCTGAAATAATGTTGCAATAGGAAGAATCCTCGGAAATGAGCAATATACCGGCACGATGGTTTACAGCCGCTTCAAGAGTGAGAATGTTGGTGATAAACACGCAAAAGCACTCCCAGAGGATGAGTGGAAGCGTGTGGAAAATTGTCACGAGGCAATTATCAGCAAGGAGAATTTTGAAAAAGCCGCTGCCATGCGAAAAGGAAATACATGTGCCAGTGCAAAAAGAAAGCATGAAACACATTGCCTGACCGGCAAAATGATCTGTGGAAATTGTGGGCATCGCATGTCCCATACTTATGCTGGACGACCGAAGTATTATTGTGCAAATCATTATCTGGACAAGACTGATGGAAAATGCAATATCAGTGTGCTGGATGCGGATATGGAAAGCGTTGTGAAGAATGCACTTCAGATGATGATTGATGTGCTGGTAGATTCCAGAAAGGTTGTGGATATGCAACGGGAGAAACAGGCAGAACGATTAAAACAGGCAGAACGATTAAAACAGGCAGAGAAGCATCTTTCAGATATGGAGCATAGTCGTGAACTGATCGAAAAGGACCTGCGTGAAGCTTATGAAAGTTACAAGTTTGGCATGACGGATAAGGAAACGTATCTGGAACAGCGCAAGACATATGAGAAGATGCTTGAGCGCCTTCAGGAGAATATCGAAAAGCAGAGGGGAGCAGTCGCCAAGATGGCAGATGTGGATGTGCCGGAAGTGGCGGGTCTGGAGATGCTGGAAGGACAGTTGAAATTGACCTGCCTTAACAGGGAAATGGTGGATGCTTTTGTGGAGGAGATTGTCGTGTATGCAAAGGACAGGGTGGAGATAAAGTGGAAGTTTAATGATGAGTTTGGGGAGGTGGAAAAGGCTTGAAAGCCTTGATAATACTGATTATTCTGGTGGAGATTAGTGAGAGAAGGTGGTATAATTGGAATGGGAGCGAAAAGTCAAAACAAATATATTGTCAAGAAGGAAAAGAGGTGAAGTGATTGAAGAAGCAATTGATTATTTTGTCGTTAAGTCCGTTATTTTTACTAACAATACTGCAATATTTTCCATTTGAGAAGTTTGGTTGTGTGGTTGGCAATTTGTTCAATATTCAGATGGTTTATAAACATTTGCCGTTATATATAGGAATGTGGATTTGTTTGATTTGGGTTATTGTGTCTTTGATAATATTTATTAAATTTGTATGTTTTCAACGATATGACGTAGTTGGAGGTTATGAAGTTAAGGATATCAAAGAAGAAAAAGATGCCGGATTGAATTTCTTTCTTACACTTATTTTGCCATTGTTGGTTAACGATATTTCGACGTGGAATGGTTTATTATTGATGATTTTTCTAGTTGTTATAATAATATGTTTGTTGTCGAAAACCAATTTATACTATCAAAACCCAGTACTAATAATATTGAAATATAAGGTGTATAAATTTAAATTTGTTGACAATGAGCATTTGCCAGATGGAGAGTATATTGCATTGATAAGAGGCAATATGGATAGTCGCAACACAATAGAGTACAAGAAGATAGAGGACAATGTTTTAGTTATCAGAAAGGAAGGATAAATTCATGAATAAACAAGAGATAACATCAAAAATTAAAGAAATTACAGAAACAGGTGCAGTGTGCGGTGTTGATGTATACGTCTGCTTAAAAGGTGAGGAGCAGGGATTTTATATTGAGAAGATGATATCGATGAATTCCTTGAAAGATAGAATTCGATCTATTGCTTTGGAGATTATTAATACACAGTATTTGCAAGATGAGGTGGTGTACTGTGATATTTTAGATGTTATAGATAATAAAAAGGCAGTTTATGTTTTGGAGCAAAGTGATGAGTACAAACCATTTGTCTTGCTAAATGATGATAGTATGGATGAGGTTTTCAATTTTGACGAAAAGGACATACGAAATGTCCTTGGCTTTTTATTCAAAATAAATCTAAATAGCAAGAAATTGTTTATATATCAGCAAGCATATGTAGGATCCAGATTGCAGGCAAAAAATAATCTAAGAATAATACAAAAAGATAATGTGTTTGAAATTGTCGATAAAGAAATGCTGAAAATCGATAAAAGAGGAGAATTACTTATCTTAGATAATACTATATTGGTAAGAAATGTTAAGGTTCTTCAAGATTTTTTTGGCTTTCAAGTGTTTGTCCGTAACCAAGCACAGAGTGTTATTTCCAGACTGGAAGAATTAGATATTATTGGAAATATAGCTACATTGAAGGAATATCAAACTGGAGAAAAATTAACTATATCCAAAAAACTTATGAAAGTGAAGAATTCACCGGTGTTGGCAATGGATAAAGATGAACTCATAAATAAAATACCATTAGTTCCTCGATATAAAAATATTATACATATTGAAAATGGAAAGATTCGTACAAATACGAAAAAAGATGTCGATAATCTTATGAAATTGCTTAATGATGATTATGTTAAATCGGAATTGACTGATATGGAGTATGATAGTACGTCCAAAACATTATTAAATAGTGAAAGTCAAGATGAATTGTAATGCTTTAATTTCCCAACCCCTGCGGTATGCGCATGGTTATAAAGTTTCAAATGTAGGAAGATAGCGTAACTCATAATCATGCATGGGCAATTGTAAAGTGGGGAATTTCTCATTACCATATTACAATGTAAAAAGATGAATTGCAGAATTAACAAAAAGTGTTTGGTTTGAAAGGAATGTATGCAATGGAAAAACTACCAGTATATAGTTTGAATAAAAAGAAGGGGAATCTTGCGGCAGATTATTTAAAACGAGTTATATCTAATTTTGCTGTTGTTAATATTATTGATGAATCAGTAGACTTAGGAATAGACATGAGAGCAGAATTGCTTAAGGAAACTTCACCGATAGGTTTATTTTTTAATATTCAGAGTAAAGGAAAAGATGAGGTTGATAGCGAAACAGAAAAACAAGGGTATTTTACAGTGCCGATTAAAATATCAACGATAAACTATTGGCGTCAGCAGAATGATGTAACAATTTTGTTTGTTGTGGATAATGTTATGGGTAAATGTTATTGGTGTAATCCGCTTGAGCAGATTGCGGATAAAATTTCAAGTATCCAAAGCCAAGATACAGTGACAATAAGGGTATATTTGAATAAATATATCGATTTGAGTTCACAAGAATGTCCTAGTAGCATAAGACAAGATATAATGCTATATATGGTAAACCAAGTGGAACATATAAATGAAAAGTTGGAAAAAATCAAGAAAGAATTAATTTCAGGAAGTAAAGTAAATACAAAAACCTCAATTGAATTGCTGAAAAGAATCACTAAAACCGCAAGCCAAACAGTAGGAACATATGAGTCTGTATGTGAGGTGCTAATTGACAATATAAAAAAACAATTTAGTGAAGCATATAATTACGCATGTGAATTAGAAGTCTTGGATGCGATGATTGTGAAAAAATGGTGTAAGAGTGGGGTGTTTGAAGAAAAGGGATTTACGAGAAGCAAGAAGTCATTGAGAGATTTACAAAAAGAAATTGATGAACTGATAAATAAATATGAAAATGACAAGGAAAATCTTGATTTATTGGAACAGTTGCAAACATATGATTATGAGGTTGAAGATTTACTAAAAAATATAGGTGCTTTTTTGTATGAAATGGCGTGTGAGGATAGTCCTTTTGGTGATCATACAGAACTATATCATAAAACAGTTGAAAGAGAATGGAAATATAATTAAAGCAAATATATGCTGAAAGTAGGTGAAATATATGAATCATGTAAAATTCATGTTTAATAGAATAAACAACTACGATTTGCTTTATGAAGATATTATGGAAGGTAACCAAGAGTGGGGAGAAAACACTAAACGAGTTGAAGATCATACTAAAGAATATGTTACACAGGTGATGAAGGATATAATGCCTAATCTTTTAAATAAAAGCACTTTGAAATGTTTGGGATGTTTAGAACGTATTGCTAATGAAGTTTTCGCATTGGAAACCGATTCTGCTGAATATAAAATTACTTTTACTATTGATACGTTTCAGAATAAAGATGCGAGAATTATTATAGACATAGTACCAAAATACATTTATGAGGGTATAGAAAAGTGCTATGATCGTTATTTGGAAAAGTTAAAAATAGAAATTAAGAAGAGAATGAATGTAGACTGGAAAAGATGTGATTGGTTGATTGATGAGCCTTCGGAAGCATTATGTACCGAATTGTATTCTGAATTCTTTAAGTTAGAAAATAGAATTCGATCTTTTGTAAGTAGAGTACTTACATTACATTTGGGGGTAGATTGGCTTAGTAGCTGTGGATTGGAAAAATATTATAACTCAGCAATACAGTTGTCAGAGACATTTAAGCAAAAGGTTCCGGAATTAGATGATATTAATGCCGAGTTGATTTCTCTGACATTAGAATCTGTGTTTGAAATTGTTTTTAAATGTAAAGTGTATGAGAATGATATTGTTCTTTCGAGAGCGGAATATGTACAGCTTGAAAAAATTTTGACGTCAGGCAAGGAAAATGAAAACGCAAAGAATTTTATTCTGAAAAGAAGAAAAAAAATTGCTGATATATGGGAAGATATTTTCAAACAGTATTTTGATAAGCCTGAAAAGTTTAAAGCAGATGTAAATAAATTTATAAACAGTCGAAATCATATTGCGCATAATAAGCTTATTACATGGAATACGTATAACGCAATAATATCAGAACTAGATGAAATTGAAGATGATTTAGATTATGCAGATGATAAATTTGATCAAAAAGAAATATCTAAAGAAGTAATATTAACAAGAGAATACGAAGCAGAACAAGAGAGTGAGGAACGAGAATACTGGCGAAACAGAATTGTGCAGGAAACAGGGATTGAAATATTAGATGAGGAAGGAATATATGATAAATTCTGCGAAACATTAGAAGATTTTTACCAAGATATTTTGAAACAATTTCAGTATGATCCTTGTTTTGATATTGAAGAAATTGAAACAACTATATATGATGGAAAAACACATTTTTTCGATATAAAGTGTAAGGCATTAGAGCATAATACTGTTGAAGTATACGTTGAGATGTTTATTGATGATGATATGGGAGAGAGTAGTTCGTGTTCAATTATTTGCAAAACAGAAATTGCAGAAATCTTTAGAGCAAAATGCCTCTTTGTTAATGGAAGCGGTTGCGAAGGAGATGAATGTTTGATGCAGGCAGAACAGGATTCAGAGTATGATGATTCGGAGGTAGAAGAATTAAAACTCAAACTTATAAAATATGTAATAGAGAAGCTGAATCCCATGATTGCTCAATTGAATCTCATTAAGGAAGATAAGAAAAAACTAAAAGAATTTGTTTCAGATAATGAGTGTGAAGAATGTGGGAACTTTGGAATATCAATTAAAGCTGATTTTTATCCAATTGGTAAGTGCTGTTATTGTGGAACTGAAAATTAAATAACCCTATCAAAAAAAGTTAAAAATTTCCCCATCACACCCTTGACACGAGGGGGAACAGGTAAAACTTATGCTTCCGCATTTGCAATGAGAGAACTGGGATTTAAGAGAGTGTTATTTTTAGTTCATAGGGGACAGCTTGCAAGACAGACTAAGAAATCTTACGAAAAGGTATTTGCAAAATCTGTTTCTATGGGTTTAGTTGGTGCTGGATATCATGAATATGATGCAGATTATGTATTTGCTACGGTCCAGACATTAAATCGAGATGAGCATTTGCTTCAATATGATAAGAATTCATTTGATTGTATAGTGTTGGATGAAGCACATCATGTAACTGCTGATACATATCAGAAGATTATGAAACATTTTTCGCCTAAGCTTTGGCTTGGAATGACAGCAACTCCTGATAAGCGTGATGACAATGTTGCAGGTAGAAATGTTTATGAGTTATTTAATTATCAGATTGCTTATGAGATACGTTTGCAGCAGGCCATGGAAGAAAACCTGTTATGTCCGTTTCATTATTTTGGAATTACTGATTTGTCTATAGTTGGAGATGATAAAGATAATCGTGATTTTAGTATGTTAACAAGTGATGAACGTGTGAAACATATAATCCAGCAGGCAAATTACTATGGATATAGTGGAGAAAAGGTTAAAGGACTTATATTCTGTAGCAGTATCAAAGAAACACAGGAATTATCATATAAGTTTAACAATATAGTTAATCCGGATACAGGGGAATATTTTAGGACAATAGCATTGAATGGTGATGCTAACGAACAGGAAAGACAGGATGCATTTGAAAGACTTGCAATGAATGAGAGTGAGGCAAATGTCCATAAGCAGCCATTAGATTATATATTTTCTGTGGAGATACTGAATGAGGGTGTTGATATTGTAGAGGTTAATCAGGTTATTATGCTCAGACCAACACAATCACCAATAGCATTATCCGGTGATAGAACTTACAATAAAGACAATATCCGTAGATATATAATGGAAGGTGGAAGAATTATTCCAGGCGCATCTACAGTGCATTTTGATGAAATAAGCAAGAAGAGAATATTTGCATCTGTTGATAATGCTAATTTCAGTGATATTAAGCTGATAAAAGAAAACTATACAAATCTTAAGAATAAATTGGGAAGAATACCGGCACTCAAGGATTTTGATGATTATGGGGAAATGGATGTTATACGAATTTTCGATAATAACAGCCTCGGTTCGTATTATAAATTCTTAGTGAAATATGAGAAGGATTATAAGATTCGTTTGTCACAGGAAGAAGAAAAGATAGTTGAATTTATTTCAAAGAAACTGGCAAATGGAAAAAGAATTCAGGAGCTGCAATTATTAAAGAGAACACTTCTATATGCAAATGGATTATCAAAATGTGGATTATTTACAGGACTATCACAGGATCTGTTGACATATGGTAAATCCATCAGTAAGGAACAGCAAGAAAATATCATAAATGTTATGACAAATGAATTTCCAGCAGGTTCTAGTAAGAAGACATATTCCCAGTGTGTCTTCATAGAAAAGGAAGGCAATGATTATAAACCAACGAAGACATTTCTTGAAATGTTATCAAATAGAGATTTTTATAATGTTATTAAGGAACTTGTTGATTTTGGCATAAGCAGATATGAAAGAGATTATAAGCAAAGCTATGATGTAACAGATTTTGTTCTTTATCAGAAATATACATATGAGGATGTGTGTCGTTTGCTTAATTGGGAGCAGAATGAAGTGCCATTAAATATTGGTGGTTATAAATATGATAAGAAGACAAAAACATTTCCTGTATTTATTAATTATGATAAATCAGAAGATATTAGTGATACGACAAAATATGAGGATCATTTTGTGCCAGGATTTAGAGATCGTTTGATAGCAATATCGAAATCTGGAAGAAGTCTGCAGTCTGAAGATGTACAGAATTTTCTTAAGGCAAAAGAGCGGGGAATCAGAGTGGAGCTTTTTGTTCGTAAGAATAAAGATGATAAGATTTCTAAGGAGTTTTATTATCTGGGACATATGACAGCTAGTGGAAATACTAAAGAATTTACAATGCCCAATACACAGAAGACAGCAGTCGAAATAGAATGGATTCTTGATGTTCCTGTGAGAGAAGATATCTATGAGTATATTGTAAATTCATAAATACATACAAAATTCTCTGCATATGCAAAGACAATCATATTTTGTTACAGAAAAGAGGAAAATACATGAAAACAGTTAGGGTAGTTGCAGCAGTAATAAAGGCAGTTAATGATAAGAAAGAACCAATTATTTTTGCAACCCAGCGAGGATATGGAGAATTCAAAGATGGCTGGGAATTTCCAGGCGGAAAAATAGAAGCAGGAGAAACACCACAGGAAGCGTTAAAACGTGAGATTATGGAAGAATTAGATACAGAAGTTAAAGTTGGAGCTTTAATCGATACAATTGAATATGATTATCCTAATTTTCATCTTTCAATGGATTGCTTCTGGTGTGAGATATTAAGCGGAGATCTGGTGTTAAAAGAGCATGAGAACGCAAAATGGCTGACTAAACAACATCTTGGAGAGGTTGAATGGCTGCCAGCGGATGTTACTTTGATAGAGAAGATAAGAGAGGATATGTAGAAATATTTATACAAAATCATAGTCAAAACTTGAAACAGTGTAGCATCAGATAGTTATAAAGCTATTTACACAGGAAGAGTAGATTTCAGAGAAAACAACGAATATAGGATTAGGGCATATGGATGGCTGTTTCTGATTTAAGAGATATAATGTGGTTGATAAGAAAGTAGAGACAAAATCGGGTAATTATGGACTATTATTAAACCAAGTGTTATAATAAAATGAATTATAATTGAGGAGAAATACTTATGGATTGGACGTTAATATTGACTGCAATAGGAACTGTTGCAACTGTTATATCAACTGTGATTGCTATTAGAGCTAAAAATGAAGCCCAGGATATTTTAAAGCAAATAAAAGAAGAACATAGTCGAAATGTAAGGAATAAAGGTAATGTAAATGTTGAAAATAATGGGAGCAATTCTGGCATTATGAGTGGAATTAATTCAGGGGAAATACATAGATGACAAGAAATGAATTCAAAACTGAAAATAGTGGAGAAAATCAGGGAGTAATTGTAGGACAAAATAGTGGGAATATTAACGTATCAATACAAAAAGTTGTTAAAATCCCTTCTTTGATAGCTACTGTAGTAAAAACGCTAGGAGAAATGTGTGTTCAAGATGATTTTAGTGATAATATAGGTAATCTTCAAGAATACAGACCTGATGAAAAAATAGAATATAATTGTGTAGTTAAATATAAAGAAATTATCAAGGAATTTTCTGCGTATTATTCGATATGTGAGAACCATTTGAACGCCTATGATGATTCAAATATTTCTGGTAAGGCTAGGATTTTAAAATGTGTTCATCTCTGGTATTTACAAGCAAAAGGAGAAATAATTGCAGAAAATATACAGACGGGTAAAAGCTATATCGAGATAGTAAGGAAAAATTCGGATAGAATTATTGATATGGTAAAAATAAAAATTCGTGATGCAGTTATGGGAGCAAAAGAATTTGATACTATGTATGTTGAGGACATAGAATTAGGAATAGAGTGTTTTACTTGTTTTTGTTTTATGGAATGTAAGATATTGGAGAGACCTATATGATTTTAAATAGTCAAAGACAGCCCGATTTTTCATTGTATTATTTGGGTGGTGTGTTGTTAAAAATTTTAGAGCAAGTAAAAGTTATATCCATCGAGAAATTGTTGGAGGAATCACAACAACATTTAAAGAAAAAAGTTCATGTTGATTTTATTTATTATGGGTTAGATTGGTTGTATTTATTAGAACTCGTTAGAGTTGAGGAAGGAAAGGTGTATTATGAAAATAAAAAAATTAATAGTACGCAAAACGAAACCTTCTGAAGAAGTTATACGTGAGATTCAATTTAAAGAAAAAGGATTGAACTTGATTATAGATGATACTCCGGAGAGTTTGCGTGAAAGTGGTAATAGTGTAGGAAAATCTACTGCAATAAAAATAATAGATTTATGTTTGGGTGCAAAGTCTGTTCGTGAATTATATTATGATTCGGATACTAGAAGTGAAAATGTGGTGGTTAAGGATTTCTTAGAAGAATATAAAGTTCAGGCTGAGTTGATTTTGATAGATGAAAACAAAAGGGAATATTCAATAAAGCGAGATTTGTTCCTGAGAGGGAAAAAATATATTTTTGACGAGCCTTATTCTGAACAGGATTTTTGGGATGAGTTGAAGAAGATAATCTTTGGTTTGAAAGAGCCAAGACCGACATTTAGACAGTTAATACCTAAGTTTGTAAGAGTGGAAAATACTGCAGAAGAAAGAATGATTAAATTTTTGCCTATAATGACAGGTAGTGATGTATATGACACAATATATTGTTTCTTGTTTCAAATATATAGTGATGAATTACTAAGTAAAAAAGGAGAAATTACAGAAAAACTATTTGAGTGCCAAAAAACAATTCAAATGTTGGAAAAGAGTAAGAGTATTTCATCATTAAGTGTTTTGAAACAATCACTTGAAATTATTAATTCAGATTTAAAAGATTTATATGACAAGAGAAATAAATTGTCATATATGGATGAATATAGAGAAGAATTAGATTCAAAGAGAAAACTAACTTTGCGGATTAATGATTTGCAAGAAAAGATGGAATTGGTAGAGTTTGAAATTTCCAATATAGAAAATAGTATAGTGAGTTTATCAAAGGAAAAATCGGAAATTAATATTCAAATACTTCAGGCAATATATCAGGAAGCTAAGAGTTATATTCCTAAATTGCAGAAGAACTTTGAGGATATGATTAGTTTTCATAATTCAATGATTCAAAATCGAATTGATTTCATACAGAAACAATTGAATGTAAAAAAGGAATTATTGGAACAGTACTCTTCCCAATTAGCAAATATTTTGGAGCAAAAAGAAAAGATAACAATTGAGGCATTGGATGAAGGATTATTAGATGAATTGAATATGCTTAATCGTAAAATTGAAGATTTGTCATTAAAGAAAGGAGAGATAAAACAGTCTATTCAGCTATTAGAGGAACAGGAAGCGGTTAGACAAGGTTTGAATAAAGAATTATTGGATATTCAAAATCAGATGGAAAATGATGGTATAGATGAAAAAATAAAAAAGTTTAATCAATTTTTTTCTGACTATTGTGATAAACTATATGGTGAGAAATATTTGTTGGCATATAATGAAAATTGGAAAGAAGAGAAAAAATTTCCTGTTAGTATTGCGTCACTTGGAGGAAAGGTAGGGACAGGAAAAAAGAAAGCAGTTATTGTAGCTTTTGATTTAGCATATATGCAATATAGTATTCATATGGGTATAAAAGTTCCACAATTTGTAATTCATGATAAGATGGAAAATACTCATATAAATCAGATAAAGACTATTTTTGAAATATGTGAAGAGATAGATGGACAGTATATTATACCTATTTTAAGAGAACGTATTGATAAAGTTGATCAAAAATATGTCCAAAAAGCAAAAGTTTTGGAATTAAGTACAAATAATAAGTTTTTTGGAATATAAGTCACTTAGAAAAGCCGATTGGATTTCCACAACATGAAAACCAATTGGCTTTATGTTTTGAATCGATGTGTTTTGTGTTTTCAATCCTGTATACATACTTACAAATAAGGATAAAGCGTATGTTGAAGGAACGAATGAGTTTAAGGATTTGTTGAAAAATGCGGTGGAAGACCTTGAAGTTTCTGACAGGTAAGGAGGATTTTCATGAGCAATATTATTGTTTTGTCAGGCAGTCCGCGTAAGGGTGGCAATACTGACCTGTTGGTTGATGCATTTGTTAAAGGTGCGGAAAAGAATAATAATGTAGAAGTCGTTTCGGTGGCGGATTATAAGGTCAATCCATGCAATGGCTGCAATTCGTGCTTTGACAGGGAAGGACATGAATGTTTTCAGCAGGACGACATGCAGATAGTTTATGATAAGTTAAAATGTGCTGATGTGATTGTCGTTGCTTCACCAGTGTATTTCTATGGAGTGAGTGCGCAGCTTAAAGCAATTATCGACAGGTTACATACTCCTATGAGAAATGATTTCAAAGTCAAGAAGCTGGCGTTGATACTGGTTGGAGCAGCAGTTTTGTCGGAATTGTTTGATTCTATTAAGATACAGTATCAGCTTGTGCTTAATTTCTTCAAGCTTGAAGATGCGGGAATGGTGCTGGTCAGAGGTGCTAAGGATAAAGGTGATGTCAGGAACACTGATGGGCTGGATGAGGCTTATCGGCTGGGATTGGCGATGGAGTGATGAAATAATAAATTAAAGGTAACATTATTATGTATGGAGGGAATATGTTTCCAATAATTGATAAAAGAGAAACCGGAATTAATATAAGAAAAATCATGGATTGTCAGGGAGTGACGGCAAAATAAAGAAAAATATTACTTATGAATATTTTATATTTGATTTATAACGGAGGAGAGCAGATGCGATACCTTTCAGTTACTGAAATAGCGAAAAAATGGGATGTGTCGGAACGTAGTGTCAGAAATTACTGTGCTCAGGGACGAGTAAACGGTGCGTTTCTTACCGGCAAGACTTGGAACATTCCCGAAAATGTAGAAAAGCCGGAGCGTTCAAATAAAAAGAAAGAGCAGCCAATTACATTGCTAGATATTCTGCAGGAGCAGAAGGCAAGTAAGTATTCCGGTGGTATTTATCATAAGACACAGATTGAGTTAACATATAACTCCAATCATATTGAAGGCAACCGCCTGACTCACGATCAGACCAGATATATCTTTGAAACCAATACCATCGGTGTAGAAAAAGATGTGCTGAATGTGGATGATGTGATTGAAACAGCAAATCATTTCCGCTGTATAGATATGATTATTGATAATGCAAAGAAAGCTCTGACAGAGAAGTTTATGAAAGAACTTCATCTGGTCTTGAAGAGTGGTACCAGTGATTCCAGAAAAGATTGGTTTGCCGTAGGCGACTATAAAAAGATACCGAATGAAGTCGGTGGTATGGATACAGCACTTCCGGAAGAAGTTGCCGATAAAATGAAAGCTTTGCTGACAGAGTACAACGGAAAAGAAGAAAGGACTTTTGAGGATATTCTGGATTTCCATGTGAAGTTTGAACGCATCCATCCATTCCAGGACGGCAACGGTCGTGTGGGCAGATTAATTATGTTCAAGGAATGTCTGAAATATAATATCATTCCGTTTATCATCGAGGATAATCTGAAGATGTTCTATTATCGTGGATTGAAAGAATGGAACAATGAAAAAGGTTATCTGACAGATACCTGTCTGACCGCACAGGATAAGTATAAGGCGTATTTGGATTATTTTAGAATTGCATATTAAACATTGCATTTTTATCGAATATTTACTATGAGTTGTTTTGACAGATTTGTTTTACATTTTCATTCCATGGTGAAAGACTGTCAAGTGAAATTCTTGCGGAGCTAAAATCCCGGGTGTTGAGCGAAGACACCCACAGGTTTATTCTGTATATAAGAGATAGGATAGAGCAGGGAAAGCTGGTTTTCCGAGGAAGAACAGGAAGTGGCACGGTATATGCTGGCACAAAAGATCAAATTGGAACAGGAGTGTATACGATAATGTATAAGAAATGTTCCCTAAGAGGGATTGTTAAGAAGAAAATATTACTGTGTCTGATAGCACAGCTCATATGTTGGGGTATTATGACGATGTCAGATTATATGGAAGAAACATATAACGACAGTTTCAATCTGATTGTTGTATTTGTGGTCCCCCTGATGTGTGGGGTTTTGTATATTATATTTAGGAGATGGATATATGACAATCAGATGGTGCGGCTGAAAGATGTCGTCATAATCTGCGAGACGTGGCTGATCTGTGGACTGATACTGGGATTTCTGATAGGTGCTTTGGTTAACAATCAAATGTGGATAGTGTCGCAGGCTACAGGAGGATGGGAACATCTGCTGAATGGGATAGAATATATGATGTTCGCCGTGACGCTTATGGGAATACCATTTGTGGCTGTAGTATTAATCGAATCGGTTATAGGAATAGTGAAATTGTTAAGGAAATGATAGATAGTGTAAAGTACACTACATACTCTTTCGTATGGGAATGCGAATTTCGGAGTTTTGTGGACTGACGCTGAAGGATATTGATTTGGAGAAACGAACAGTGAATATCGACCATCAGTTACAGAGAACATCGGATATGCAATATATCATCGAAACCACAAAGACAGATGCCGGAACAAGGGTACTGCCGATTACAGAGGATATAGCAGAAATGTTTCAGGCAATCATTGAGGACAGCAATGCTCCCAAGGTGGAAAAATTTATAGATGGCTACAGTGGATTTCTATTTTACGATGATAATGGAATGCCACTAGTTGCAATGCACTAGCAGCACCGATTCAATCATATGGTTGGCAGATACAATGATATCTACCGAGTACAGATGCCAAACATTACACCTCATGTATGCTGACACACCTATTGCAGCAATATGGCCAAATCGGGAATGAATCCGAAGATATTACAGTACCTCATGGGGCATTCGGATATAAGTGTTACAATGAATGTGTACACGCATATCGGATTTGATGATGCAGAGGAAGAATTGAAACGAATGGAAGAGTTTAGGAAAGCACAGGCGGAGATAGAGAAGAAAAACGATGCCAAAGCGGTATCGCAGAAAATGTTTAAAGTAGTGTAATGTTACGTAGCAGAGACGCTCCGGCTGGAGCTTTTTGGCGTTTCCAAAAAGAGATGTAAATGGAAAAAATATTCCGAAAAGCACTTGCGAAACGTAGAGGGATTTGGTATTTTGATTCCAAAAGCGGAAGTAAGTAGAAATATTATTCTGAAATAATTAACAAGGAGGATACTGTAATGGAAGAAAAATATGTATCTGTGAAACCGACGACAACTATTATTACTTTATTTGAACGAATTGTTGAAATGGAAGGAGGAGTAGAAGGCTTTGACAGACAAGCTATTTTTAACAGGGTATTACTGTATACCAAAGATTTGACTGATAATCAATTGATTGCTGCAGCAAAAAAGGTAATAAGTGTTGAAGAAAGGAATGATTTACCTACTTCATTAAAAGTTCGAACCAATTGTGAATTATTAGATGATGTGGTAGAACGATTCAAAGATGTATTTAAGATTTCTAGAGTAAAGTCGCCGTTTCTTATGAGAGTAACATTGACAGCCTATTATAATTATCTTGTTGAAGGCAATAAGAATGTAGAAAAAGTAGAGGCAGAAGAAGTTAAATTAGGTGATTTGAGAGCAGACGAAGTTAGTAGGCTTGTTCGTCTGAACAAATACCTTAATCTGCTTATACATACTGATTCTGTAAGTATCGAAAAGATAAAGAAAATTGATGGAATTTTGAAGGAGGATTGATTATGACTATACATGAATTATATGATTATATTATTGAAAATTACGGGAAAAGGAAATGCTGGATTTCAGACCTTGCAACTACATTGAATATATCCCGTGAAGACGCAAACTATTTGACATATTTTCTGGGCTACCGGAGGGGAAAAGAAGGCTTGATAAAGTCAGAAATTCAATTTATTTCCGATGCAGGAGTAAAAGCTATCTATGCCAAAATATAAAGGAGAAAATTTGCCTTATTAACACATAAATAAATGCTAAATCAATATCTCGGAAATACCCGCAAAACTGGGCTTTTTCGGGCAAAAAGGAGCAATCAATTACTATGATAAAAGTTTTATTCATCTGCCACGGCAGGAGTTTCTCTTTTGTCTAAATCTCCTTATTTTATGCGGATTTCGAGAAAGTTAGAGAGAAATTTACAACGAGTTTACAATTTTTGAAAGATGTCCGATATGATAAAAATTTGTTCTTTAGAAAGAGAGATGAGCGGTTATGTTGAATTATTTAAACAATAATTTGGTGTTAATTAATGAATATCAAAATCTATATTTTCAGGAGATTAACATCGATAAGATAATCGAAAGATTCAGAACAGGAGAAATAATTAAGCATAATGGTTTCGACTACGGAAGGTTTCGTGTATTTATTGATAGTTGTTTATTATTGTTGAATAAAGAGAAATTGAATGATTATTATAAAAATGGATATAGTTTTAAGGAGTTTATCAGAGAAGTAGAAAATGATATTCATTTAAAAGATTATTTTGAATTTATTAAACAAGAACCATTAACTAATGATATTTCTAATATTTGCTTGTTTCATTCTTTTGAAAATAAAAAGAAAAAACCATGGGATCAAATTATGACTATACGAAACTCAATGGCGCATATGCAATATGGAAATTTTTTCTCACAAGAAAATGGTACATTAATCCTTTATTGGCTATATAACAAAGACGATGGAATAAGAAAGGATTCAGGTATTGTTTTTGAATTTGTTCTTCACGAATTAATTCAACGTTTTTTTAATAATTATAGTTCGGGGCTTTTGTTTAAAAATTCCTTTTTTTCAAAATATTCTTTGCGATTACAGAAGAAAAGTTTTTGGAAATATTATTTCTATGAAATTACACCTAGAATATGTGATGAAAACACATATAATGGATACAATAAAGGGATAATGAGTGAGTTGGCACAAGTGTCCAGAGATAATAAAAAATTGTTACCGTTTTTGCAACAAAATAATGATAAAATTAATGTTAATGAACTAGAATTAAATAAGATTATAAAAATGCGGGATTACAAAAAATTAACAAAAAAATTGAAAATACAAACATATGATGAGTATTTTTATGGATTAAAAACATTTCTTGATTTTGAAACGGAATTGTCAAATTTTTTGGTACATATCAGTCAGATTAATAACGTATTTTATGCCTACTGTACGAAACGTGATAGTAAGAATGTTACTCAAAACGAAATTGAGGAATATAAGAAACAACTTGAAAAATCACTACTGGAATTATATGAAGATGAAAATGCAAAAATTTCATTTAAGATTGGTTTTGTTTATTTATATTCTATGAATTTTGCGTTGCGAACAGAAGATGATGACTACGAGAAACTGAAATATCAAGACCTTAATGTATCTAAGTTCAAGTATCAAAATGAAAATTGGGAGCAATATAGACGGAGAAATGAAACACAAAATTGCTCAATTCAGAAATATATTGTTGAGCGTATGAGAAATTCTTTAATGCATGGGCATATTGAAATTTTACTGAACAAAAAAGGGGAAATAGAATTTGTTTTTCGAGATAAATATAATAAACGAAATGAAGTAATATCTATTATATTGGAAGATTTAGAAGAATTTTTATCTCAACAATGTTTATATAGTGGGATACCTAAAAAGACTTTAATTTTCCGAGTGCAACAAAGATAAAGATGTTGAGTAATTATTTTACAACTTTTGACTGCGAAAACATGAGAATTTATAAGAAGATACAGAAACTACAAGAAAAATGAAAGTTGTAAAAACCCTTTAAATATAAGGAAATACGACGATTTAAGGAGATATAAGAACATGATAAAAATACTTTTCATCTGCCACGGCAATATCTGCCGAAGCACTATGGCAGAAAGCGTTATGACATATTTAGTTGAAAAAGAGGGACTTGCTGATAGGTTCTATATTAATTCTGCGGCGACAAGCCGCGAGGAGATTGGTAATGGGGTGCATCATGGCACTGTTGCCAAGTTAAAGAAAGAAGGGATTCCGGTGATTCCTCACAGGGCAGTGCAGATGACTCTGAATGATTATGAGGAATATGATTACCTTATTGGAATGGATACTGAGAATATCCGCAATATGCAGAGGATATCGGGTGGAGATCCGGATGAGAAGATATATAAGCTACTTACTTTTGCGGGAAGCGGGCTTGATGTGGCAGACCCATGGTATACGGGAGATTTTGAGGCAACCTACAGGGACGTTCTGGCAGGCTGCAAAGGGTTGCTTGAATGCCTTAAGGAAGAATTGTAGACGGCTGCAGGCAAGGTGGCATGAGCAAGTGCCACGGCAATATATGTGAATAAAAAGGGTCGGGCAAGGCAGGCTGTCTTCTTC
>UMKS01003415.1_pt1 | contig 21103 bp, 9 predicted proteins | sample 1966351 | NCBI WGS metagenome assembly UMKS01 (sample SAMEA4836184, study PRJEB28245) | human gut metagenome | biome: gut microbiome; material: fecal sample | place: Denmark | collected 2008
TCTTTAGAAAGAGAAGTGCCTTCCACTTCCTCTACTGTGGGCATGTTCACATCCGCACGTTGCCGCACTTCATTAACCAAAGCAGTTACATCACTATAAACATAGCCTCCTTTCTGTACCATCGCCTCCGCCAAAGATAATAAAACTTCGGCATAACGCACCACATAAAAGTCTTGTCCATTATCCCAAGAGTTAGAAGTATCCGTAGGATCAAAATACTTATAAACATATACGGTAGACAGAGAAGCGGCAGCTCCGCCATATACATTGGCATACGGATTTGAAGCCGAAGTATCTATACCTCCTTTACCGTTCCAAAGCATACCGGGAACAAACAAAGTGCTATATAAACGCGGATCACGATTCTCAAAATGAGCAGGATTAGGCTTGCTGACATCCAAGCCACCCCCACCGTTCAGTTCGGCTATCTTCGTATCGGTAGTCGGTTTACCGTCTTTGCAATAATAAGCATCTGCCAAATCTATAGTACCATTCATTGCTTCCAGCGGAGTATTCCAATGCGCATTAAAAGCAGCACCTTCACTCATACCCGGTCCTTCATAACGGACTGCAAAAATGATTTCAGGAGAAGTTTCTCCACTTTGAGTAAACAGTTTGGCATAACTCGGATCAAGCGAGTATCCCAAACCTTGCACCTGCTTATAAGCAGCAATCGCGTCATCCCATTTTTCATTATACAAAGCCACACGCCCCAGTAAGGAAAGAGCAGCTCCTTTGGTGATATGTCCCCGTGAAGACGCATTTTGCGGAAGTACTTCAGCCGCATCCTGCAAATCAGTCATAACATGAGCCACAATAGCCGCACGGTCCGTCTTTTCACATTCAGCCTCGTCAATGGTCAAAGGGGCGGTCAGGAAAGGAACATCCTGATACGTCATAGTCAAGTTTATATACATCAATGCACGTATGGTCTTTGCCTCAGCCTGATAAATCGCCTTTTGGGAAGCATCCATATCCACTCTATCAATATTAGCAATCAGCACATTACAACGGCTGATCACTTCATAGCAATCTTTCCAATAACTGCCAATGATAGAAGAACTTGGGGTATGAATTCCCATAGCCATATCATAACCTTCCATCCAGCCACTCCAATTAAAATGCCCGCCATTATCTGATATACAATCCATATATAAAGGGCCCAATGAATATTGGTCGGAATTATAAAGCTGATTGCTCTGCAAAGCATCATAACAAGATGCCAACGCCATCAAAGCATCATCCGGCGTCTGCCAAAATGTATTGGATGAAGATTCTGTCAATGAGTCCCTCTGCAAAAAGCTGTCAGAGCAAGAAGTCAGCAAAGCTCCTGACAACAGAGCCAGCCCTATAAAGTTATTAATTGATTTCATAGTTGTTGCTTTTAAAATTTAACGTTAACACCAAATGAATAAGTTCTTGTATTGGGATGTACATCATTACGGGAATCTGTACTCAGTTTTTCAGGATCATAATCGTCCAAGGAAGTGAAAGTAAGCAAATTAGTTCCTGCCAAATAGAGTCTGATACTCTGAACGCCCAACTTGGTCAAAAACTCTCTTTGCCTGAAAGTATATCCGATTTCCAAATTCTTCAGACGCAAATAATCACCTTTTGTCAACCAAAATGAAGAATAGTTATTATTAATAGTTCCTCCCAAACGAGGCATGCTTCCATTCGGATTACTTTCAGACCATCTGTCCAACCAACGGCTAGTCTTGTTTCCACCGTTGGAAATAGTAGTTTCATCCCAATTATAACGATATACACCTGCAATGCCTTGCCAGAATGTATTGACATCAAAATCTTTATAAGAGAATCCCAGATTGAAAGAATACTGCATTTTAGGGAACGGATTTCCGATAATAGTACGGTCAGCATCATTTATATTACCATTATTGTCTATATCTTCATACATGATATCACCTAATTGCGGTTCCTGGTTGTTTTGCATAATCTTCTGTCCGTTCGCATTTACACGGTCCAAATCTGCCTGGGTACGATAGATACCGATGGCTTTCAGCCCATAATAAGAGCCGATGGCTTCACCTTCACGATTGATCGTATTATCCTTAATGTCTTCTTCCCCTTTCATATCAGTAATCTCATTTTTCACACCTGAAAGCGAGAAACCTGCCTGCCATGCCCAGTCACCTTTCTGATCGAAATAATTAGCAGCCAGTTCCCAACCCCGGTTACGAACCTTTCCCGCATTCTGATAAGGAGCATCCAAAGATCCCAGGAAAATACCCGGCATAGCGAGCTTCATCAAAATATCCGAGGTATTTTTCTCATACCAGTCAAAAGTGACATTGATCTTTCCACCCCAAAAAGCAGCATCAAAACCAAAGTCTGTAATAGTAGTTGTTTCCCATTTAATGTTCTCATTAGGTATCTTGGCAGTCTTCATACCAATCTGTTTGCTATCACCGAAATAGTAACTGCCACTAGCCGCCAATGTAGCCGCATAAGCATAGTTACCAATTTCCTGATTACCCAATTTACCCCAGCTACCACGCAATTTCAATGAGTGGAGGAACTTCACATTCTCCATAAATTTCTCATTTGTCATGATCCATGCACCCGAAAATGAAGGGAAGGTAGCATAACGATGTGCCTTGGGCATACGTGACGAACCATCGTGACGGACATTCATCTCTAACAGATAACGGCCTCCGTAATTATAATTCAAGCGTCCGAAGAATGACTGCAAGGAACTCTCTTCCGCTGATCCGGTCACATGGTCATTCATAGTACCTCCATCCATTTCATAAATATTATCGGTAGCGAATCCCTGCTTGGACGCCTCATTCTTGTCCCAACGGGTAGCCTGGATAGAATGGCCTGCCAACAGATTGAACGAATGTTTTCCTACAGAAAAATCATAGGTCAGAATATTTTCATTAATATAAGTCGTTTCCAGATAATGATAATCTGTCAGTTTATTGGTACCGACTGTGGTCAGCGCATTTCCTTCAGCATCGTATCTTATATTATTCTTCGGATTGAAAGTAGTCACATCGTTCATATAATATTTATAAGCCAGACTTGAACGGAACTTCAATCCTTTTATGATATCAATTTCACCAAAGAATTTACCATCAAAACGATAATGCTTGTTATCTTTATAGCCCATATTCAAAGCTTCAATCGGATTTTTGAATACGGATTGGGAAATATTGGGATTTCCATCCAAAAATCCATAATGTCCGTTAGAATAACGCACAGGAACAGTAGGACGGGTAAACCAAGTAAGGTAGCGCATCAAACCTTCACCGGTAACACTGGTAGTAGGCTCATCAATGTTCTGACGGCTTCCCGAAAGATTCAGACCTAATTTTACAATACCCAATTGTGCATCCAGATTGGAACGGAAATTAAAACGTTGATTGGCCGTTTCACGCAAGATACCATCCTGCTGGAAATACTGAGTGGAAATCATGTAATGTACCGCTTTACTACCACCGTTCACAGACAAATGGTGTTGGTGCATGGCTGCTGTACGAAACATTTCCTTAGCCCAATCGGTATTGGCAAAATGATCGGGGTCTGATCCGTTTTGCAACTTTTGTAACATTTCATCCGTGTATGCTTTGGAAGGCCAGCATTCGTTATACATCTTCGCCCATTCATAAGAATTCACATAATCGGGCAGCACGGTAGCTTCTTGCAAAGCGATACTACCGGAATATGTAATGGTAGGTTTCTGCTCACCGCCCCGTTTGGTAGTCACCAGAATAACCCCGTTGGCAGCACGTACACCATAAATAGAAGCCGAAGCCGCATCCTTCAATACGGAAACACTTTCAATATCATCTGCAGGGATTTCCGCAATCTGGCTTACCGAGCTTTCCACTCCATCGATCAAGACCATCGGATCATTGTGTTCAAAAGTTCCTACACCACGGATACGGATTTCGGGACTGTCATGACCGGCCTGGGCACCATTGTTGGTCAACATAACACCCGGCAAACGACCCTGAAGCATATTGGCAGTATTCGCTACCGGCATAGAAGCTACATCCTTGAAATTTACAGCAGCAACAGAACCCGTCAGATTTTCCTTCTTCTGCACGCCATAACCGACTACTACCACTTCGTCAATCATTTCCGTATCTTCCTTCAGATTTACATTCAGCACCGTATTGTCTTTCGAAATACGATATTCCTGATCGGAATATCCTATAAAAGAAATGACAATAGTAGAATTAGAAGCCACCGTGAGATTGAAATTACCATCCAAATCAGTCACCGTTCCATTGGTTGTTCCTTTTTCAACCACACTGGCACCGATGACCGGTTCGCCTGTGGCATCTTTTACAATACCGGAAACTTTAAACTTGTCTGCTTGCAGACTGGAAGCGCTCACATTCATCGCAGGGATGAAGAAGCAGAGACACAGCAATAGACTCAGTACCCGGAATGTACTGGTTTCTGTCAGAGTTTTCATGTTCATAATACTTTTTTTAAAGGTCTAACAAATAAAGATAATTCGTTTTATTTGCCAGCAAAAGTAAGAGGAACAGAAAAGAAACAGGGAGAATTATTACCGGAAAAAGGCTGTTTATTCCCTATAGAGCCTATTTCCGGTAATAATCAGCCATCATACTTCATCATATACTCTGTAGGAGAAAGTCCGAATTTCTTCTTAAAGCAGGAACTGAAATATTTAGGGTCGTTGAAACCTACGGCATACGCCAAATCGGCTATACGGATTTTCTTTTTCTCGTCTATCAGCCGACAAGCCGCTTGCAAACGGACATTGCTGATAAATGCAGAGGGAGTAAGTCCGGTCAACAGTTTCAATTTATCTGCTAGTGTAGTCCGGGCCATACCCATCTCCGCCATAAACTGTGCATGTTCAAAATCACAATCACTCAAATGGGCATTCACACAATCCACCGCTTTCCGAATGAAAGCTTCGTCCATCGAGGTGTAATTTAATTCTTTGGCTTCAAAGACCAACTGCTTACGAAAATCCCCCCCCATACGTTTGCGCCGTTTCAACAAGTTATCTATCTTGGCAAACAAGACAGAGAGGCGGAGCGGTTTACAGATATAACCATCGGCCCCAGACTCATACCCTTCCACATGGTCTTCATCACTAGTCTTGGCCGTTAACAAAATCAATGGAATATGGCAGGTCTCAAATTGAGTCTTCACCCGGCGGCACAATTCCATACCGTCCATTTCGGGCATCATAACATCGGAAACAATTAAATCCACTTCCTGTTTGGCAAGGATCTCCAAAGCTTCCGTTCCATTAGCGGCCTTCAGAATATGGTATTTGCCATGCAACAGACGAACCATCAAAGCCAATAATTCCTCATTATCCTCCACTAACAAAATAGTCGATGCTGCCGGTTTCTCTTCCAACATATCAATCTCCGAGACATTCTCCATTTCATCTGCCGATAAAACAGCATAGTCCACATTTTCAGTATTCTCGTCTACCTCATCTTCAGCAAAAGCCTCACGTCCTATAGGAATTTCAACCACAAAAGTATTCCCTTCCTCCTTATCGCTAAATACCTGTATCGTTCCATGATGCAACAATACCAAATCTTTAGTCAGCGACAAACCGATACCCGTCCCTATGGTATGGAATTTACGATACTCCCCTTCATAGAATCTCTCGAACATATGATCCAATTTCTCTTTTGGAATCAACTCGCCGGGATTGTTCACACTCAATTTAAAAGTCCTCTTTTCCTCATCATGAGCCTGCGACACCACAATAGTTCCTCCTTCAGGAGTATATTTAGCGGCATTGGAAAGCAGATTGTACACCACTTTATCCAATTTATCCACATCAAAATATCCCGAATATTCTTCAGACAAATCAAATTGTATGGACAATTTCTGCTTTTTAACCAAAGGAGCGAAAGCCGACACTGATTTTTTCAAGAACATACTGACATTTCCATGCGAAACTTTTAGCCGCAACTTGCCATTCTCCACTTTCCTGAACTCTAAGATTTGCTGAATCAACCGGATTAACCGCACAGTATTATCAGCTATTACAGAACAAACCGACGAACTTGCCGGTACTTCTTGTTTCAGTTCATCCACCGAAGCCGATATAATAGAAAGCGGAGTCAGCAACTCATGAGTGATATTGGTAAAGAACTGTAATTTAGCATGATTGATTTCCTCCATTTTCTGCCGTTCTATCTTCCCCATCTCTATGGCCTGTTTCATCCGGATACGGTTTCTGACAATCCGATAAGTATACCATGCCAATGAAACGAACAACAAGACATAAAGGCAATAAGCCCACCACGATAACCAAGGCGGCGGAAGAATAGTTATACGCAGACATTTCATATCCGGAGACCAGATTCCATTCTGATTGGCTCCCTTTACACAAAAAGTATAAGTACCTGCCGGAAGATTGTTATAATAGGCAAACCGACGTCCAGCCTCAACGGACAACCATTCCTTGTCATATCCCTCCAACCGATATAAATAACGGTTCAACTCAGGATTGATATAGTTCAATATTGAAAAATCAAGACTGAAATTATTCTCCCGGTATCCTAATACAATTTTATCAATAAAATCAATAGCTCTGTTTGCAGCAATCCCCTCTCTGACGGAAAGAGGATAGGTACGTACCGATACATTATGTACCTTTATATCTGTAATTACTACCGGAGAATAGGCAGTATCCTGAACTATTTTATCAGGATAAAAACTGTTCAATCCACGGAATCCTCCGAAGAAAAGTTTCCCATCCGCCCCCTTGAAGCAAGAATTCCGGTTAAACATATGGTCTTGCAAACCATCATCTACCGTATAGGTATGTATTTTCGGTGCAGCACCGTCCAAAGGTATATCAATGTGATACATTTCCGCATTGGTAGTAAGCCATAAAGTATGCTCATCATCCTCCAGCATGCTGAAAACAACATCTCCATTCCGGAAATAATCATTCAAGACTGAAACAAAACGATCATTCTTCCGGTCATACAAATCGAGTCCGTTACCATTCGACCCCACCCATACTCTGTTGTATCCATCCACACAAACACTCATCGCCCCGACAGTGGATAATGTACCATCCGAAGGCGTATAAAACTTAACCTTATATGTTTCTCCGGATGTATCTATCCGCCATACCCCTTCATTACTAGTCGCTATCCAGATAAAGCCATCTTGATCTTCCGCCATTTTGAAAATAGAAATTTGGGGCAATGCCTGATTTGTCAAAGTCACCAGTTCATTCAAAGAATGAAGTCTTGATTCCGTATCCAAGATAAACACTCCCGAACGTGTCCCCAACCACAGATTCCCTTTCGAATCTTCCAACAAAGAATAAATACAAATATCACTCAGCTCCGGATTGGTAACGGTATTTATCACGTGTGCTTTCCCGGCTTTGACATTATAGAACCACACTCCATCATCCCAAGTGGCAAAACACAATTCATTTGTCCTTTTACGATAAATAATATCATTGACCGTCGATGTATATCCCATATTCTTCAATATAGGATGAGAGCGGTAAGGAACAATGGTATGCTGTTTCATATCATAAAATACCAGACCGAATCCCATGATTCCCATCCACAGATTCCCATTATCCTCCTGATAGACACTGCGGACAGAGCTGGTAGGGCAATGCTCACGCAAAGCCTCCAAAGAATCATAATTAAACCGGAACTTATTTGTATTTACAGTACAAACACCTCCTCCCAACATACCCAGCCACATCAGCCCGTCTTTACTGCACAACAGAGAGTTCACCTCATTAAAAGGTAAATCTCCTTGAAGGTTGCCCGGAACAATATTGGTAAAATTCCCGTCTCCCGATTCATCTTCCAAAATACTGACCCCACTGCGTGAACCGATCCAGAGCTTCCCGGAATTTTTATCCTGAGCAATGGCGTAGATAATATTATCCAACAGAGAATGAGAATTTCCCTTGATGTTCCGGAATGTTTTAAATGAGAAATGTTCCGAATCATACGGATTAATGAGTTTCACCAGTCCATACCGCCAGGTACCGATCCAAATATTCCCGGCTTCATCCTGAAATATGACATGCGCCGAATTACCAGGGTTAATCCCGTCGTAAGTATAATACAATTCCTCTTGAGGACTATAACGCAGCAGCCCCTGTTCCCAAGTACCAATCCATATTTGACCTTTCCGGTCTTCGACAACAGACTTTATATCCATGTTTTTTTCACAATCGAAAGTACGGCTGCCGGCTTTTCTGCGAAACAATCCCTTGTTGCTTCCCACCCATAAATCTCCGTTACTTGCATAAAGGATACTTTCTACATTGCTTACCTGTAACAAAGGACTGATTATTTTCTCTATCTCATCCGTTTCTTTATGCAACACGTATAATCCATTGTGCGTACCTATCCACAAATTATTCTCCTTGTCTTCGGCCACCATATTCACAAAACTATCAATGGAACGTCCATGATTCACTCCATCGGGTTTATATACAACAATAGAATAACCATCGTAACGCAAGAGACCATTGTAGGTCGAAATCCATATATACCCCTGGCTATCCTGAAATAACTTCCTGACTTCATTGGTAGGGAAGTTCACCGAAGTGGAAATGGATTTAAAATGATAAGTATTCACCTTATTATCAGCCCAAAGCAAAACAGGAAAAACAAAAAGATATATTACTCCAAGAATATATTCGCAGTTACGGTGTGCCAAGTGCATAGATTCAACTTTAAGATTTGATGCAATATTCGCAAAAAAAAGCATTTTAAGCAAATATTCCATAAGATTTGTTCTAAATTTCCCCCATTTGCATACATAAGAAACTAAAATTATACTTCCAGAAACACTTAGAACAAAAAGGTTAGAGGCTGTTAAGATAAAAAATTGTATATTTGCCGATAAGTGTGACCTAATTTTAAAACAGAGAAACATGCATTACAACGACCAAGGCGCTGATTTTAAATACCTAATTGTCAATGAGCGTGACAAGCGTTTCGGCTTGTCGGTGACTACCGTCGGATTCCAGGCTATCAGGGCCGGAAGCGTTTATCCACCACGCAACCACCCGGACGCCTATTATTTCACAGCCCAGAAAGGACGTGTGCTGCATGAATATCAGTTGGTATATATCACTAAAGGACGAGGAACTTTCGCCAGCGACACAACCCCGTCTGTCGACATATCCAAAGGGCAGATACTTTTCCTGTTTCCCGGACAGTGGCATACCTATGCGCCGCTGCAAAAGACAGGATGGAACGAATATTACATCGGTTTTGAAGGCCCGATTATAGACAATCTGGTAAAAAACAGCTTTATCTCAAAAGAAAGCCAGATTCTGGATATCGGTATCAATGAAGAACTGGCCAGTCTTTTTGCCCGTGCACTGGAAGTAGCGGAAGCAGACAAGACCGCAGCGCAACAATATTTGTCCGGCATCGTTTTACACATTATGGGAGCCGTACTTGCTATCTCGCAGAACAAACGCTATGAGGTGGACAATGCGGCACAAAAAATAGAAAGTGCCAAAATCATCATGCACGAAAATGTATACAAGGATATAGACCCGGAAGAACTGGCCATGAAATTGGGAATCAGTTATTCCTGGTTCCGCAAAGTATTCAAAGAATACACCGGTTATGCGCCCGCCAAGTATTTCCAAGAGCTGAAACTGCGCAAAGCGAAGCAGCTGTTGATTGAAAGTTCCATGTCAGTGAAAGAGATATGTTATGAATTGAATTATACCTCTACTGAACACTTTTTCTCGGTATTTAAAAAGCGTACCAATTTCACCCCTACCGAATATCGTAACTTCGGACGGGGCGGAAAAGAAAAAAAGAATGAAAACGAATAAAGAAAAAATGAGAAAAATAACCATCAATCTGGCTGCTGTGGCAGCCTTTTGCATTGTAGTTGCATCACCGGCCTTAGTAAGCAGCAGTTGCGCTACTCCAAAAACGGAGCAGGAAGATACCACTATCATACGGGAAGATTCAGGTATTACGGCATTGAAATACAGTAGTCCCGAAGTTCCCGCCAGTATTGAGTTCTGTGGCAAAACCATTGATTTGAGCCGCTTTGACCGCCACGAGCGTATGGACCGTGAACTATTGGCATTCACCTATATGCACAGTACTTCCTTGCAAATGCTGAAAAAAGCCAACCGCTATTTCCCCATTGTAGAACCCATACTGAAAGAAAACGGAATACCTTATGATTTTAAGTACCTGATGGTAATAGAAAGTAATATGAATCCCACCGCCCGTTCTTCTGCCGGAGCTGCCGGACTATGGCAATTCATGCAAGGTACGGGACGGGATTACGGATTGGAGGTAAACAACAATGTGGACGAGCGTTACCATATTGAGAAAGCGACCCGTGCCGCCTGCCGCTATCTGAAAGACGCGTATGCAAAATATAAGGACTGGGTGGCTGTCGCCGCCTCTTACAATGCCGGTCAGGCACGCATTGCCAGCCAACTGGCCAAACAGGATGTGGACGACTCGTTGGATTTGCAACTGGTAGAAGAGACTGCCCGGTATGTGTACCGCATTCTTGCCGCCAAACAATTATTCAATGCCCCCACTACTTTCGGTTTCCGCCTGCGTGCATCGGATTTGTATCCGCCTATTCCTTATACGGAAGTCACTGTGACGAAAGGAATTGCAGACTTGGCACGTTTCGCACGCAGCAAAGGAATCAATCTGTCCATATTAAAGAATATGAATCCCTGGTTACGGGAAACATCCTTGTCCAACCACAGCGGGCGGACTTACGTGATAAAAATCCCTACCAAAGAAGGAATGACTTATGATCCGAAAAAGACGGTGGCGCATGATAAGCGATGGGTGATAGAATAACTTTCTATCATACAGCATTCCATAATCAATTTACCAGTTTTCCTCCACAGTATTTACAATAAGCAGCCCCGTCCTCATGTCCGTCCTTACCACAATGCGGACATTTCAGGGCCACCCTGCGTCTATGTTCCTGGATCATAGACGCAGAAACAATTCCTGTGGGGACTGCAATGATGGTATAGCCCAGTAACATTACAATGGCCGAAAGGAAGCGCCCTAGCGGAGTTTCCGGAGTGATATCCCCATAACCTACCGTCGTCATCGTCACTATCGCCCAATAAATACTATTCGGAATATTATTGAAAGAAGTGCCCGGCCGCTGTCCCTCAATCATATACATCAATGTACCGATCGAAGTCACCAATATCAGTACAAACAAGAAAAAAACAATAATCTTCCGACTGCTGAACACCAAGGAACGCAACAAGAAATTACCTTCATTCAGATAATTGAAAAGTTTAAAGATACGGAACACACGAATCAACCGGAAAGTGCGGATCACCAGCAGATAACGTGCCGTGCCGAAAAGCCAGCCTATATATAGAGGTAAGGTAGCCAGCAAATCCACTATACCGAAAAAACTCAGAGCATACTTCCGCGGTTTGGGAGAACAATAAAGCCTCAACACATACTCTAACGTAAAAAAGAAAGTAAAAACATACTCCGACACCCGCAGATAAGGCCCGATAACGGTATCCCAACTCTTGATACTCTCGGCAATAACCACCAGAATACTCAAGACAATGAACCCTATCAACGCCACATCGAATAACTTTCCCATCGGTGTGTCGCTTTCAAAAATAATCACATATATTTTATGCTTTAATTTCTCATCATACAGTAAATTCTGCCATTTATTCCAAATACGCCTCAGAAATGCCATAATTTTTTAGGATAGAACACAAATCATTCACAATTATAACAAATATTGCCCGATTTATGTTCCATCGGTAACTATTATTTTCACTATATTTGCACAAAACCAATAAAATAATAGCATGAAGAAACAACTTATGACAGGTCTGTTCACAGTCCTCGCCCTTACAGCAGGCGCACAGACCTTCCAAGAATGGCGCAACCCGGAAATAAATGCGGTAAACCGTGCGCCGATGCACACGAACTACTTTGCTTTTGAGAATGCAGATGCAGCTAAGAAAGCAGACAAAAAACAATCAACTAACTACATGACTTTGAACGGAACCTGGAAGTTCAACTGGGTAAAGGATGCAGACTCCCGTCCGACTGATTTCTGGAAAACCGACTTCAACGACAAAGGCTGGGATGACCTGCAAGTTCCCGCCGTATGGGAGCTGAACGGATACGGTGATCCTATTTATGTGAACGTAGGCTATGCCTGGCGTAACCAGTTCCAGAACAACCCTCCCGAAGTGCCGACAGAGAATAACCATGTAGGTTCTTACCGCCGTGAAATTGTAGTTCCCGCCTCATGGAAGGGAAAAGATATTATCGCCCATTTCGGTTCGGTTACCTCCAATATGTATTTGTGGGTGAACGGACGTTATGTAGGCTACAGCGAGGACAGCAAACTGGAAGCCGAATTTGACCTGACTCCATATTTAAAACCGGGTCAGAAAAACCTGATCGCTTTCCAAGTATTCCGCTGGTGCGACGGTACCTATCTGGAAGATCAGGATTTCTTCCGGTATAGCGGCGTGGGACGTGACTGCTATCTATATGCCCGCAACAAAAAACGCATTCAAGATATCCGTGTAACTCCCGACTTGGACGCAGCTTACCAAAACGGCAGCCTGGCTGTCAATCTGGATTTGAAAGGCAGTGGTAAAGTCGATTTGGAACTGGTAGATGCACAAGGCAAGCAAGTGGCAACCGCTACCGCCAACAAATCCGGTCTGGTGACCATGAACGTAGAGAACCCCAAAAAGTGGAGTGCCGAAACACCTTATTTATATACCTTGCGTGCCAGCATGCAGGGCAGCAATGAAGTGATTCCTGTCAAAGTAGGTTTCCGCAAGATTGAATTGAAAGGTGACCAGATCTTGGTTAACGGTAAGGCAATCCTGTTCAAGGGAGCCGACCGCCACGAAATGGATCCGGATGGAGGCTATGTAGTATCTCCCGAACGTATGCTACAGGATATCCAGATAATGAAGCAATTCAACCTGAACGCTGTACGTACCTGCCACTACCCGGATGACAACTTATGGTACGATTTATGTGACCAATATGGTATTTACGTCGTGGCCGAAGCCAATATAGAATCTCACGGTATGGGCTACGGCGACAAGACGCTGGCCAAGAACCCCTCTTATAAGAAAGCCCATCTGGAACGTAACCAGCGCAATGTACAACGCGGATTCAACCATCCGAGCATCATCTTCTGGTCATTGGGTAATGAAGCCGGTGACGGCCCCAACTTCGAACAATGCTATAAATGGATTAAAGCAGAAGACCCCAGCCGTGCCTGCCAATATGAACAAGCACGCCAGAAAGAACATACCGATATCTTCTGTCCGATGTACTATGATTATAACGGCATGGAAAAATATGGTCAACGTACCGATGCTACCAAACCATTGATTCAGTGTGAATATGCCCATGCAATGGGTAACTCGCAGGGTGGTTTCAAAGAATATTGGGATTTGATCCGTAAATATCCGAATCTGCAAGGTGGATTTATCTGGGATTTCGTTGACCAGTCCTGCCGCTGGAAAGGAAAAGACGGCGTGATGATCTATGCTTACGGAGGAGATTTCAACCGTTTTGACGCTTCTGACAATAACTTCTGTGACAATGGTTTGATCAGCCCCGACCGTGTTCCTAATCCGCACATGTATGAAGTAGGTCACTTTTACCAAAATATCTGGACTACTCCCGCCGATTTAAGCAAAGGGGAAGTAAATGTATTCAATGAGAACTTCTTCCGTGACCTGTCCGCCTACTATATGGAATGGCAAGTACTGAAAGATGGAAAAGTAATCCGCACCGGACGCGTGGATGATTTAAAAGTCGCTCCTCAGGAAACAGCCAAGATTACGTTGAATATCGGCAAGACCTGCACCTGCAAGGAATGGTTGCTGAACGTTTCCTACAAACTGAAAAACCGCGAAGGTTTGCTGCCCGCAGGTTTCACCGTCGCCAAGAATCAGTTGACACTGAATGATTACAAAGCACCGTCTATGGATTTGAAGAACGTGGAAACGACCAATGTAGCCACCGTTGTTCCGCAAATCATCGACAACCAATATCATTATCTGATCGTAAAAGGCAATAACTTCGTAGCCGAGTTCAACAAACAGAACGGTTACTTAAGCAAATATGCAGTGGACGGAACGGAAATGCTGAAAGAAGGCGCAGCCCTGACCCCTAACTTCTGGCGTGCCCCGACAGACAATGATATGGGAGCCGGCCTGCAAAACAGATATGCCGCATGGAAAAACCCGGGATTGAAACTGGTTTCCTTGAATTCCAAGACAGAAAATGACCAGATAGTAGTGAATGCGGAATATGACATGAAGAATGTTTCCGCCAAATTATATCTGACTTATGTCATCAACAACGAAGGAGCCATCAAAGTGACCCAAAAGATGACAGCCGACAAGAATGCCAAAGTATCTCCGATGTTCCGCTTCGGTATGCAAATGCAGATGCCTAAATGTTTTGAAACCGTAGAATATTATGGTCGTGGTCCGGTAGAAAACTACAGTGACCGCAACCACAGCACCGACTTGGGTATTTATCGCCAGAGTGTGGATGAACAATTCTACTCCTATATCCGTCCGCAGGAAACAGGAACCAAGACCGATATCCGCTGGTGGAAGCAACTGAATGCCGGCGGTAACGGACTGAAGGTAGTAGGTGATGCTCCATTCTCTGCATCCGCTTTGCATTATACCATCTGTTCACTGGATGATGGCGAACAAAAAGACCAGCGTCACTCGCCCGAAGTACAGAAAGCAGACCTGACCAACCTGATCATCGACAAGGCTCAGATGGGATTAGGTTGTGTAAACAGCTGGGGAGCTCTGCCGTTGCCTCAATATATGTTGCCCTACGGTGATTATGAATTTACTTTCATCCTGACTCCGGTAAAACATAGCGTCGAGATAGAATAAAACACAGGTTAAACAATAAAAACAAGGTGGCTGGATTTGTTTTCAGTCACCTTGTTTTTATTCCCTCTGTTCTTCATAGCTACTGCCATCTACAATTTTCATAAAACAAGTATCACACAAGTATCTGCCCCAACCATCTCTTCAAAACACATTTTCCACCTTTTTTCCTTCAAATTCTTCATACGCGGACAATGTTTTGAACCTCAAGCCATTACAATGAACCATTCTTATTCCAATCCTTCATAAATTCTTCATAAAGTTATATCCGTTCCCTTCGCATGAACCAACCACGGGAATCCATTCCGGCAACCCATCGAATCTTTTTCCTTATTTTACCGTACCCGATTACAAACCTCGGTTGTATTACTCATAAAGAACAATTAAACACTAGTAAAATGAGACCAGACGGCTATTTGAAAACAGCGTGGATCATGACCGTATTATTCAGCATCATCCTTCCGCTTCATTCACAAACACCCCGGCAATTCTCTATAGAATTAAAGGACAAACCACTTCCCGCCGCCCTTAAACTAATCGAAAAGGAAGGCGGAAAGAATATTATCTTCTCCTATAACGAAACAGAAAGCTACCGGGTTACAGCCTCCATCCGGCAAAAGACCGAACTTGAAGCCATCGGCACTGTCCTGAACGGCATTCCTTTCATTTGTAAAGAACGGGAAGAATACTTCGCCATACAGAAAAAGGGAAGAGACATACGCATTACCGAAATACGAGGACAAGTAACCAATGAAAAGAATGAACCGCTGCCCTACTCCAATGTACTCTTATTGACTCCCGGCGACTCCACCTTTGTAAACGGATGTGTCACCCGTGAAGACGGAAGTTTCCTGATGATAGCGGAAGAAGGGATACCTTACTTGATACGGGTTTCTTATATAGGCTATAAGACGGAAGTGCAACCTTACCACCCTACTCTTACGTTTCACCTGCTTCCCGACACCCAACTGATGCAGGAAGTAACCATCAGCGCCCGACGCCCCATGATAGAAGTGGGTCCCAACGGACTAAAAGCCAACGTGGCAGGAACTTCCCTGGCCCGAATGGGGTCTGCCGCAGAAATGTTGCCCCATCTTCCTTTCGTCACCGGCCATAACGGCGAATACAATGTAATGGGATGCGGTTCTCCTGTAATCTATATAAATAATAAGAAAGTACGTGACATGACAGAACTGGACCGTATCCGGGCCAACGAAATCTTATCCGCAGAAGTCATCACCACTCCCGGAGCCGAATATGCCTCGGACGTAGCAGCCGTCATCCGCCTCCGCACCATCCGCCGGCGCGGACAAGGGTTGAGCGGCCACTTCAATACGACTTATTCACAAGGACATTCCGCCAACGCCAACGAATATATGGCATTAAATTATCGCACCGGCGGTCTGGATCTCTTTGTAAAGGGATATATGGCACAGCAAAACTCGTATGGAAAAACCACAAATATGAACCGCATCAAGGGTTCCGCCATTTGGCAAACCAACAAAAATGATGTGCAGACCCATAAGAGCCAACGTTTTTCCGGTGAGCTGGGATTCAATTATGAACCGGATGAACACCATTCTTTCGGTCTGCGCTATATGCCCGAAACCGGAATAGGGAATGCAGACAGAAATTCATCCGGTAAAACCGTCACCAGACGTAACGATGAAGAAACCGACCGGATAAACTTTACTACAGCAGAACAAATACATACAGGTTGGGATCACGCGGCAAACGCCTACTACGCAGGAGAACTGGGCAAATGGAATATTGACTTCAACGCCGATTACCTGTTCAAACGCTCGCATTCCGACCAGAACGCCATGAATAATGACGATGCAACCGTGCAAGCAGACAGTCGCATGCGCAGCTCCCTCTATGCCGCCAAGCTGGTAGTCAGTGCCCCTTTATGGAACGGACGTTTTTCATTCGGTACGGAAGAAACTTTTACCAACCGCCATGATATCTTTACCCAAAACGGTTTCTCTGCTGATGCCGACGACCACATCAAACAATCCGTATATGCCGCATTTGCTGACTATTCAAGATCCATCCGCCATTGGAAACTGAATATGGGAATACGTTATGAACATCAACAAACAGATTATTATGAAAAAGGGATAAGGATAGATGCACAAAGCCCTACCTATAATGATATTATTCCTGTATTGGCCGCCAGTTGGTCACACAATGGCAAAAGTTTCAGCCTCTCTTACCGGTTACGTAAAAATAACCCCGATTATAGCCTATTGACCAATTCCATCCGCTATCGCAGCAAATATGAGTATTCTCAAGGAAACCCTTTGCTGAAAACCCAAAAGACGCATCGCTTTTCGGCCGGCGCCTCTTGGAATTGGCTCTATTTCTCAGCCTATTTCAGCCGTATTCTCAATATGTATACCAATATAATTATGCCCTACAAGGAAGATACACATCCGGGCGTCCTCTTATTTGCCACACAGACCATTCCTACAACCCATAATTACGGCATTAGTTTCAACGCCTCTCCCAAACTGGGGTGTTGGGAACCACAACTCAATGTGAATATGGCTTTTTTGGACATGAATGCGAATAAAATAGGAATCACCGAACACCGGAACCAACCCCGTTTCTATATCAGTCTGGACAACAACTTCAACCTTCCCAAAGGCTGGTTCTTCAATATGGAAGGATATCTCTCCACCGCTTCCCGGCAAGGATTTTTTGTAACGCGCACGGAAGGACAAATCAATGCACGCCTTTCCAAATCCTTTTTAAAAGAGACACTCACCATAACATTCACCGCCAATGATATTCTTAGAACAGGGTATTTCCATTTTGATTTATACGGCATAGATGCCTATATGGAAAATCGGATTTACCGGGATTTCCAACGCTTCGGCCTCCAAGTATCCTATAAATTCAATGCCACCAAGAGCAAATATAAAGGAACCGGAGCCGGACAAAGCGAAAAGAATCGTCTGTAACCCCAGCGGAGAAAAGGAAATTTCCGTACCTTTGTTCACGGAAGACAAGGAAACATGCAGATTTTATTCAGGAGAAGAAACCATAAAGAAGAGCACTTCGAACGACTGTTCGCAGAAATGTACCCACGCCTCGTCCGCTTTGCTACCACCCTGATGAGCAATACGGAAGAAGCCAAGGACATAGTAAGCGAAACCATGGAACAAGCCTGGAAGGAGTTCGACCAACTAAAGGAAAACACCCGTAGCGCCTGGCTCTATGCCACCGTGCGTAACGGATGCCTCAACCGCTTGAAGCATTTGAATGTGGAACAGCAACACATAGACCGCCTCATCGAAGCCACCCGTGCGGAAATGAATCAGGGTTACCGCGCACACGAGGCACTGTTGCAGCAAGCGGAAAACATAGCCCGCAGTTTGCCCGAACCGACTTGCACCATCTTGCGAAGCTGCTATTGGGAGAAAAAAACATATCAACAGGTAGCCGACGAATTGGGAATCAGCCCCGACACCGTGAAAAAACATATATCAAAAGCATTGCGGACTCTGCGCGAAGCGATACTGAAAAAGGAGGATAAACAATGAAAAAGGAGTTTTCAACAAATGACCACATCCATCCGGACAACGGAAAGAATCCCCATAACCAAGACTCCCCCCAAAACGGAACTTGGAATGACCATCAATTGGAACAACTCTTTGGTGAAGCATTGGGGGATATTCCCACCGCAGACGAAACCCGGAAAGCCTGGCAGACATTCATCCGTCGTCACCGTATCAGACACCAATCTATCCGACGGATAACGATACCAGGTATAGCCGCCGCTGTCATCGCCTTGGTACTTGTATTCCAGCCTTTACTGCAACCTGAGCCGCAGGAAGTGGAAGTCTTCACTTCACTGGAAGTTCCTGAGGAAATTACTTTTCGGGAAGAAGGGAAAAGGATAATTGTAAGCACCCCGCCCGCTACCATTACCTCCGTTCAATTAAGCGACGGAAGCAAGGTATTGCTCAGCGCAAACAGCCGTCTGGAGTATCTAAAGGAGTTTACAGATACCATTCGCAGTGTCAAACTAAGCGGAGAGGCCCGTTTTGAAGTAGCCAAAGACGCTTCCCGCCCCTTTATAGTATGCACCGAGCAACTACAAACACGAGTACTGGGAACGGTGTTCGATGTGAAAGCCTATCCCCGTTACTCGCCGGATGTCATCCTCTATCAAGGACGAGTGAATGTAAGTCATACCAAGCGCAATCAAAGTAAGGAAATGCACCCGGGGGAACAAATATCCTTGGATAAACAAGGAAAACTCCAATTGAAAAGAGTTGATACGGAGAAGAGAAAAGGATGGGCGGAGAATGAATTTTCTTTTGACAATACCGACTTGAGGCAAGTCATGCAAGATATAGGTTCATGGTATAACATCAGCATCGTATTCCGTTCACGTCCGTTACTGGACGAACGCATCTATTTCCATATCAACCGCCAACTTCCGGTGAATACCGTACTGGACGCCTTGAATGATTTGAAAATCGCACAGTTCACCATGAAAGAAGGAAAAATAATAGTGGAAACACCACAAGACAAGAAACGATAACATCAATGGGAGTTCAATAAACAAGCCTGTATTTTCACCTGGAGATTAACATATCAGCGTTCTTTTCATCTTCAGGTGAGAACCATTCAGTTTATCCCCCCTGTGCTAAAGAACTGACAGCACTATCTCTCTTTCCAGTTCCCTCGTGTGAAATCGGGAATCTCCACCGGTACACTGCCCTGTCGCACGGAGCGCTCGCTCAGTTCCGTAATGCAGGACCATTCGGCAGCGTCATACACATCCTGATCCAACGGCAAACCGTTCCTCAAACAATGAATAAGCCGGTAGTCCATGATATAATTCATCTCATTCGGCATATTCTTCCGCCGCGCCTCCTCGCCGATAACTGCCGTAAAAGGATGTTTATACTGCTCCATCATCCGCTCAAACTGCTCACCGGACAAAGGTTCCTTGCCATATTCATCGAGCAGAAGACAGGGAACAGGATATTTCTGCATGAATCCCTTCGTGCCGCACACCGTCTGATGGCGGCTGTACGGGCGAGGAGTGGTCACATCATATTGCAACAAGATAGTTCTTCCTTTTGCGGTATGAATCAGCGTGGTATTCACATCCCCCATCTCATAACTCTGCGCCGCTTCTTCGGAGGATGCGCCAAACACCTGTCCGGCATAAGCAGACAGACCGGCCTGACGCGAGGACATGGAAACCAGATACTCCATACGGTCTCCCCGATGAATATTCATCCATTGGCAGACAGGACCCAAGCCGTGAGTAGGATAAGGATTCCCCGTATGCTGCTGGCTGTAAAGCTTTATCCAGTGATTGTGATACCCACCCGCTTTTTCGTCTGCAAAATAATGCTTGCGCAAGTCATGGATGTATGCCCCCTCGGCATGAGTGATTTCGCCCAACACCCCCTGCTGCACCATGTTCAATGTAGTCAGGGCAAATGCATCGTAACAACAGTTCTCCAGCATCATGCAGTGACGGCGGGTTTCTTCGGCTGTATCCACCAAACGCCAGCAATCGGCCACACTCATGGCGGCAGGAACCTCCAACGCCACGTGACGGCCCTGCTGCAAGGCATAAACGGCAATATCAGTATGAGTCAGCCAGTCCGTACAAATATAAATGAGGTCTATCTCCTTGCATTCGCACATCTTGCGCCACATCCCTTCTTCCGAATAGTTCTCGGCTTCGGGACGGCCGAACTCCCGTAAGATATGCTCTGCACGCTCTATATTCTCTTTCCGCAAATCACAAAGTGCTTTCACCTCAATGCCTTCCAGGTGCATATATCTCTCAAGTGCAAGAATGCCCCTGTTTCCTAATCCGACAAAACCGATCCGAACTACGGGGATGGCAGGGCAGGTTAAATTAAGTACGTTGGGTCGTTTCATGGACTGCTTTATTTTTCCGGCAAAGATAAAGAGAAAAATCGAGAGGCGGAGGACTGCCTGTGAATAATTTGCCGGTATACCGGTCTGATATCTTTCCGTATCGGAACCTAACCTCTTTCAACAGCAAACATAAGCCTTTTTCTCCATACAACTAAGGTCTTTATTCCTATTATCTTCTATAGTCTTCCGGTGCAGACCGTACAGTCCACTGTAGCAGACCGTACAGTCCATTACGGCAGACTCTACAGTCCATTGCAATGG
>UMKS01030651.1_pt1 | contig 15303 bp, 10 predicted proteins | sample 1966351 | NCBI WGS metagenome assembly UMKS01 (sample SAMEA4836184, study PRJEB28245) | human gut metagenome | biome: gut microbiome; material: fecal sample | place: Denmark | collected 2008
TGTTCCGGGTCCCTTTTCAAGTGTTAGCTACACAAGACCAAACGGGCTTCCTCAAAGCAGACTAACCTCAAAGGTTCGCAATACATAGCCGCCCTGCATCGTGATTCCAAAAGTGGCATTCTCCATCTGCACATTGATGCCAACCGTGTGGACATGGAAGGCAGAATAAACGACAGCCATAAGATTGGTGAGAGGGCTGTCATGGCTGCGAATATCATCAACGAAAGACGCGGCTGGATGCAATCTGAAGAAATAGGCATACGGCATAGGCAAGAAATCTCAGTCTGTTGTATGGAGATACTTCGCAAGATGGACAAATTCAGTTGGAAACAGTATGAAGCAGAACTGACAAAACGGGGCTACAAAGTACATTTGCAAGAGAAAGAAAGTGGCGGTGTTTACGGTTATTCCATCAAACGCGGCAACTCCATTTATAAATCATCGGTGCTAGGTATAGGACGAAGCCTTACCCCATCAAAGATAGAGGCTACTTGGGCGAAACTCCATCCGCAAGAGAGGAAGTCCGAACCGACAAAACCTATTTCCCAACAAACACGGACAGCAGATATTACTCCTATTTCACAGCCTGTGATAAAGCACTACAATATAGCGACAGACGAATATCACAGTTACCATGTGGAGATACCCGAAGCGGCAGACAATATCATCCGACAGAATTGTTCTTTGGAGGAAGCACATCCATTAGCTAAACTGGAAGAAATACAGCACACGGCTCTTTTGCTCTTTGCAGGATATTTGGATGCTGCTACAAGTATGGCGACATCAAGTGGTGGTGGCTCTGATACAGGAGGTTGGGGAAGAGATAAGGACGAGGATGAACTTGAATGGGCGCGTCGTTGTGCAAGAATGGCAAACAGCATGTGTAAACGCAGAAAAGGACTTCACAGATAAATGAACCATTAAAAAGCAAGAATCATGGGAATTAGAAAATCAAACATCACTCCATCAATAAACGTTGATGATATGCTTAAGTCGGCTGAAATAAGCCATGAAATAGAGGCAGAGAAACAAGATGTCGACAAGCTACTTGTAGAAATACGTGAGGCGAAAGAGACTTTATTGAAAATCCAGCAAGACCTTCAGAATGTTATCAAAGCAGAGGATGATGTCACAGTGGCATTAAAGGCTGCTATTGATAGTTCCGACAATATCATCAACGGCATTTGCAATGCGATTGTAAAAGCAGAACGAAACACACAGTTCAAGGCTACTATAAAATCTGAGCATCTTGCTCAGCTTCAACAACTTTTAGATAAAGCTATCGAGACATGGAAGACCATGTTGGAAAATCATTGTTCCAAACAGGCAAAGATGCTAACTGAGCATGAGTTCAATATGCGCAAAATCCTCAGACGGAACGAGGGTATTTGGTTCTCTGACTTTTGGATGAAAGTCTTGGGGATATTTTTGTTCGTTTACACAGTGACATTAGTGCTGGTTGCATATTGTGTTACATGAAACATCATGTGCAATGTAACAGACTGCTACCTGAATGTGTCATGGATTATTTAGAGGATAGTTGACAGGTAATCCTAAGCCTTATCCTATGTGTACAGGCTGGGTATTGAACCCAGCCTGATATTATTTCATCAACACGGCATCATGATATAGTTCTGTTTTCGTTCTCTTTATTAGACTTTATTAATCAAGAGATTCTGGCAGTTCATCATCAAGGTCATTATCACTTTCTGTTGTTTTGGAAGCCACCAGCATATTGGTTATTTCCGTTAAGAACGCAACGTCACTAAAATAATAGTTTGGATCGTTGGCCAACTTGTCTTCAATGTAATCAAAGCCATAGTTGGCATACTCTTCCATTTTCTCCATCATCTTATCAACTACAGTTCTCAATGTAATTTCACCTTTGTCTAATGCAATGAAGTCAATATCAGTTCTTGCAATTAATGCAGCAAAAATATAGCGACGTATATTCCCATATGAGGTTCTGCCGATACGATTCTCAATATTTCCCCAATATTGGATAGCTTGACCGAATACTTTCTTCTTGTCTCTGTCTTCAATCAATGGCTTTGTCCTATTGTGATATAATCCGATAAAGAACGCGATAATGAAAATCTCATAACCTGCTCCAAAAATTTTACCACGAGCTTCCAAGAAGCTACTCACACCTTTTCCATAATCGCAGAATACATCTACGACAGTCGATTGGTAACGTCGTTCCCAAGAGGGATTACGTTTAGCCCATGATTCATATAATGATTCCATTGTCTATTTGATTTTATTGATTATCGTACGTATAGTCGCCATATTAGTCTGATCGAAGCCATCCACCTTTTTTATACGGTAAACTGAACAAGTCAGCTTGTTTATATCTTCTTCACGAACTTTACCACGAGTGATAAAATCCTTGGTCACAATTATGCACTGTTTGTCAATCTTATCAATGACGTTATAGAAATCACTTTCCTTTGAATCGCCAAATGACGATGTCGCTGCATCAAAAAACAAAGGATAATCCTCATCCCTCTTTTCTTGAGTAAAATCAGAAATAGCAAAGAGAACAGAGATATACATCACTGTTTTCTGAGAGCCAGAAGGATTGGTGATTTCTGTGCCATTGGAGCTATAGAGATGAATCTCTGTTGAATCGTTAGCAGTCTGCACTAAGCGCACTGTTCCATGGAAGTCATTTGCACTAAGTTTATCTAAATATTCATTAGCTCTTTTCTCCAACTCTGTGAGGAATCTTCGCAAATTATCCTTTTGTGCACGGAAAAAGGCCTTGTTTATTTCCTCTAGAACCTTGTGAACTTTCTTTAGAATTTTAACCTGAGAATTTGCAGGATTAAGATTATTCATCTGTTCCTTCAACTCGTCCATTTTTGATATATTGTTCTCCAATTCATCTTCCAACTGACTCAGTCTGACGGATGCTCGTTCTTTCTGTTCATACCAGCCCTTAATATCATTGAACTGACTCTCAAGGAGGCTCTCAGAAACATTACCAGCTTGAATAAGGATACGAGCCTTTTCGTCTTGCAAATCCTGAATATCCTCTTCAACGTCTTTCAACTCATTTTTTCGCAATGCGACAAGATTTAGCCAGTCGTCAATTTCTCCTGATATGCCGAAAATTTTAGATTCTTCGGGACCGCTGAGTGAAATACTGAGTGAATGTAATTCGGTAATATAGTCATTTTTAAATAAAGATTCTTCATCAATGGATTTTATTGCAGCGTCACGCTTACACTTGGCTTCAACATGCGCACGGTATTCTTCGAGACGATGAACCATAAAGTTATATGCATCAGATCCCTCAGAAGCTTCACGACCACATACTTTACAGATGTGGTCATTTATCATATCTTCCATAGTTTCTTGGTTAGGCAAATACCATGGGAGTTCTGTTGCACCATTTACCAATGCACCTTGAATTTCCTTGATAGTCTCAAGTTTTGCTTTGGCAGCGGCTTGTTGCTTGTCGAAATTCTTCTCTTGAACACGTCTTTCTTTACTAAGAGCAGCACACTTTTGTTTAAATTCCGTTAGGACATCTCCAAATGGTGCTAATATCCAATATTCGTCAAGAAGACAATGATTGTAGTCTTTCTTCTTGATTGTTGCCATGAGCTGAGTTTTCTTTGAAGTCTTAGTTTTAAGGCGTTCTTGGATATCACGATATTTTTCTGAAGTCTCTTGGTTTTGTTCAAGTTTGTTGAGATTAGATGAGAAAGTGGCGATTGCATCTTTCTTGTCCTTGATATCCTCTTTATTTTGTTGGATTTCGCCACTTAGACGCGTCATTTGCAATTCAAGAAATTTTGTCTCTTTTGAAATCTTGTCATCAGATTTCATCTCTTGTAACAAAGCCTTATTTGCCTTTTGCTCAAATGAGTCTGTATTAGCAACAAGCCCATCAAACTTATGAATATCAGAGAATTTGTCGACCAATGTCTTCAAGGAGGCTGCGTTATCGAATACGCTTAGATCAGATTCACCTTTGAACATACTAAATCTACGAATGAAAGAATCATAGCATCGTGTTATCAACTGCTTGCCATCCACAGACTCACGTTCAATTCCATTAGTCTCGTACCCATGATAAGAAGCATTACTTACACTATAGGTATCATGACCTGTCTTTACGATTGAAAAAGATTTTTCAACCATCTTCTCTCCATCATGGTCAAAAGTCATTGCCACATAAACCTCGTCATGTTCGCCAATTTCCAGCTTAGACTTTCTCATTTCCGAAACGTTGGAAAGGTTGGCACGCTCTGATGTTGTGTCAAATAGCCATTCCAAGGCCTCAAAAAAGGTGGTTTTACCATCTCCGTTGTCACCAAGAATTAGCGTGAGGCCATCAGAAAACTCAAAATGGTTATTCTCACCATAATAGCTTCTGAAGTTTTTGATATCGATTGATTTGATTCTCATACGTTACGTTTTAGATAATCGTTAATCTCTTTCCAAAGTTCTCTTTCTGTAGCTCCTTCATTTGTACGACTAATAATTTGTGCAACTGCACTGATAACACAATTGTCGGAGTCTATTGCTTGGTATATATTGCCAATGTCTTCCGCAGTGTAACCACCAAACTCCATCAGCTTATCATCAAGTAGTACAGCCTGAAGTATCTTTTCGTTGTTTGTCATTGATGCCATTTTGTTAGAATATTGACAGGTTATAATAATTTGTTATTTCTTCTAATTCAGTGTATGCAAAGGCTGGATTTTCGGATAATCTAGCAAAGTCTTTGACCCTTTGCAATTCTCCTTTTAGCAAGTTACGTTCCATGTTGTAATTTTCCTCTGTTGAATCAAATTCTGGTGCTACTACAAGGTCATGGATGATTGCGATATGCTTATCGGGATGTTTTCTCAATATACGACCACGACGCTGGATAAATTGTCTTGGATTTCCTGTACTTGCACAGAAAATTGCAAGTTCGCTTCTTGGAACATCAACACCTTCATCCAAACATTTCATGGACGTAAGCACTTCGATATCACCAGTAGAAAATTTACTCAGCACTTCGTCTCTGTTCTGAATACCAGATATGAACTTCTTTACCGTAGTTGTTGGACTAACTTCTTGAACAATTTGAGTGTATTTGTCAATCAACTTATCTACATCCATATCATCAGTTGGATTGTCGGTTGTAGCATATTGAGTGGAACAGTCAAGTTGCATACCCTCAGGAACATAAACAAGTGTATATTTGAGACTTCCGCGTTCTTCAAAGCGTTGCCTTACGATTTGTCGGAATACTTCTTCCTTATTCTGGGCTTTATGAATGATTCTCTTACGTTTGAGTAATAGGCGCATTAGAATATCATCCACACCAGAGAAAGAACCTTCATCTATATTATAGAACTTGGCAAGCTGCAAAGAAATCTTCTTGTATTCAGCCATTTCATCCTCATTCAAGCGTACAACATGTGGAAAGTATCTATATCGACAAAGAAATCCATTGTCGATAGCTTCCTTCATAGAATACTCAAATGTATATTGGGCATCGCACCCAAAGAATTGCATAACAGCCTTGTTTCCTTTATCGTCAAATTGACGTTCGGGGGTGGCAGATAAACCAATACGGCGTAGAATCTTCACCCTATCTAACTTTGACATGATATTTGGTGCACCAATATTGTGAGCTTCATCTGCAATTAATAACATCTGTCGCTGTATTTTCTTACTCAATGACATGAGCTGCTTAAATGTAGATTCTCTTGAGAAAGATGCATACGTGGTAATGATAATAAACGACAAAGATGATTCATCGCTCTCGGCAAGACTCTCTTTTAGTTTTATGTCATCAATCTCTGATCTCCATCCTTGGTTTTTAGAACTCACTTTGATAATGTGGCTAAAATTGAATCGTTTACATTCATCCTCCCACTGTTCAACAAGGGTAATCGTAGGCACAAGTATCAAAGCTTGATAGAACTTAAATTTATTGTAAATCTGCAATAAGCAGTTCAGTGAGGTCAAAGTCTTTCCTGTACCAGTAGCCATTGCAAATAATCCCTTTTGTGATGCCTTCCAGTTATTGAAAGCCTCTTTTTGATATGGCCTTGGTTCAGGAAATGGAAATTGAGGAGATAGTGGTACAGACCGCTCTTCTTTAATATTCTCTTTCCCTTTATTCAAGGTATCAACTATTACTGTGACTTTGGCTTTTGCACGTTCTAAAATCCTGCGGATTGAATCCGACGTGCTATTCTCTGTCCTACTATAAAGAATACGTTGTTCATCTTCTAGAAGCTCCTTTATATCCTTATGTTTATAGGTCTTTGTGATATGCGTGATAATTTGGTCAGCTTTAAGATACTTGACCGTATCATCTTCACCAGAGAATGTACGATTGAAATCGTTGACAATATCGTTAATACGGTTCTTGTCTCGCTCTCCATCCCAATCACAAAATGCATTGATGCTCTCAATGTTTTCTACAAGAGCCATTCTTGAGAAGTTACATGAACCATCAAATGCCACTTTACTAATACCGTCAGAGAACATACCACATTTAGAGTGTGCTATACCATTACCAACCTTGGGTGTAATAATCTTTATTTCAATACGCTCATTTTTGATAAGCCAAGACAAGCACTCAAAAAAATGTTTATCACGCTTAGAAAGAGTATATGATATACAGTCTATTGCATTAAGGTCAAAGTACGGTGTGTTTACTTCCGATTCACCAACCACAATAGCATTGCGATCTTCCTCGGACAAAACATCGTTGATAATCAACCTCATTCTACCACCGTTATAAAGAAATGCGGCAAAACCATCAGCTAACACATTGATCGCTGATGATGAGAAGAATCCCAGTTTAATATCGAATGTTGTAGCGTTACACAATGCCTCAGAGAAGAAGCCTAGTGGCTCCCACTCTGTTCGCGACATGAAACGCCTACTGTCCGGCCATATTACATCAGTTTTCAACATACAAATTTATATTTCTGCATGATGCGACTTAACTCATTAATCACATAATCAATAGATATAGGTCGTTTCTTTTTAGAATGATTGAGCATATATTTCAATACACTATATATGTCATCATGCCCATCAAAGAAATCAGATCGGCGAATGTTTCCAATAGGTGCATTTCCTTGAAGTATATACCAAAAGACCTTTCCTAATTGAAAGACATCTGACTGGTGATCTATATTACAGTCAAATTTGTATTTATTATTATCTGACTGAAGATACTTATTCATAGCTTCTGGTGAAAGCCATCCTTTAGGACCAATAAAATCATTTTTCTTATCATATATGTTGTCTTTATCACGAAATGCTATAAGCCCAAGATCACCAATCTTCCATGTATCATCAAACATGAGTATATTATCAGGTTTTAGATCTCTATGATAATATCCTATATCTTTCAATTCTTTCAGACCATTAGCTATTTGTAGGCATAAATCTATTCTATTCCCAAATGGAATATCATTATTCTCTAAATAGTTTTTTAAATCTCCAGAAGCATAATCCATTGTGTAGAAAGGGAACAGATATGTAGGACTCTTGCCGCCTTCTTTTTTTACTTTGCAAGACAATTGACCAAAAGAAGCAATTGTAACTACATTATGAATATGGCGTTTTTTACATTCAATTAAAGCTTCAATCTCTCTATAGAAACGTTTATTGCCTTCAGATACTGAATTATTATTATCTCTTTTATTAGAGATCTTAATAACTCTATCAGGAACAGAACTACCATCGTCTATATAATTTTGTGCTTGATATAAAGCGAATACATAAGAATTGGCACCTTTGCTATTCTTGTATCCTGGGCTGATAGAATCAACAAAATAGTCAATACCATCAATCGTAATTGCATTATTAGTGATTTCTTCGTATATACGAATACAATTGCGATCATAGATAAATGGTGTATTTACTATCATAGTCATAATTACTTTATACAATTTACAAGTAAATACTTGTCGTATTTTTTAGTAGAAAGATTTTCCTCAAGTTCATTTTGGGCAAAATCCATTAACTGTATTTGTTCCTCGCTCGGTGTATTTGACTCATTTGCGAGCATATTCTCAAAGAATAGCAGCCTTTTCTCCCTAGCTCGCTTTGAATTAGATTGACTTACACAATTAATAGCATATTCTTTGAACAACTCGTAGTCGTCATTTGATGGATAAATAATACCATTATCACTTATATACAATAGAATTTTATATTGCTCTTTCAATACGATAATAGAATCATCGATATGTTTATCTATAAAACAAAATAGTGTATAAAAATCATTACGCTGTTTGTATCTTGTTTCGTTGATTGGCTTTATGTCTTGAATAGCATTTACCCTATCAATAATATTGCAAAAACGTGTGAATTTCAATTCTGATACATCTGATTTTATTTTGCTCTCAAACAATTCTTCTACAGCATTTCTTTTATCTGTAATACCTTTTATCAGATATGCTGCTAATTCTTCTACGAGACTTCGATCATTCATTCTCATTACAGTCTTATCAGTAAAAATATCCAAGTCTATTAAGGGTTGATATTCGGACATTCTATTGACAAGATGCATGAAATCTGTATCATGATAATACGCATGATTTACTTCAGAAGGATTTAACTGCACTCCTCTTTTATTAACTAAATAAAAGAACTCTTCCTTCGTTTCTGTACTACCATTGAACTCCTCCAACAGAACAACATTTATCCTATAGTTCATAAATGTGTTCTCATTGTAATCTTTATAGTAACGTTTCGAAGAATCACGAAATTCATTCTTTATAAACTTATATATTGTAATAGCACGTTGCTGACCATCAACCATTTCAAATGTATTATCCTTATTTTTCAGAATAAAGAAGTTGGGTAAAGGATAACCTTTGCGAATAGAGTCAATTAACAATTTCTGATCCTTTGAGGACCAAATAAAGTTTCGTTGGTAAGGAGGACGGAGGTTGATTTTTTGAGATTCTATTAAATTTATCAGTTCACCAATAGTCCACTCTAAATTAGAATACTTCATATTATTACATTTTTTATATAAAACAATTCGCACAAAAGTTATCTTCATCAACATCACCAATATTGTCTGCTAATCGGCATGAGCCTGCTTGACGCTTAGCCTCTTGTTTCTTGATAGCATCCAATTTAATTTGACGGATACGCTCTGGCTTGATAAGGTCTGCCAAACTCTCATTTTGATTCCAAGTATAACCACCTTTCTCAAAATCCATTGCTTTTTGATAGAGGTCAGGATGTTGCTCGTAAAGCCATATCCATTCTATTTTTTGTTGGAAAAAGCAGAAATAGCAACCAGAACGACTACGATTGTACGTACCAATCTTTCCGTCAACTTCAAACTTAATGGGTTTGTAGTAATCAGGTATACCGACACCACTTTCTTCAAGGATTCGGAATATGTCATCCCTCACGAGAATATCGTCATTATCAACTAATGGGAAATCGTCAAGTTTACCTACAGGATAATCCGTAGTTTTGAGGAACTTAAATACAGCTTTATTAAATAGTTTTGTATCCAAATCTAGTAGCGAATTGGTCTTTTTACTATAATAGAAATCTTTTGTGAGAGGCTTCTCAATAATCTTCTTCGCTTCGCTCAAAGTTTCTTCATCACACAATGAAGTATATATTTCTAAGAGTTGAGCAATGTTATTGTTGCTAAGTACCTTGTTTACAACATCCACACTCCAAATATTCTTGCGAAAAGGGAATATAGCTTGAATGTTAGGTTTAGTGGAAACATACCCTTCCCGGTCTTCATCTCCACGAATACCAACATAGGAAATTGTAGGTGCATCTCCCACAAACTTCTCCATTTCGGCTAATTTCATTTTCTGAGTGCACCAACGAGCTTGAGGCGAAGGTAAGTAGTTACCAGACGCTTTTAAAAAATGTTCAAATGGTGTTGGCTCTGGACTACCAGCAGCGGCTCTCAACATCGTTATACCACCAAGGTATGTTTCAAGACGACTTATCAATAGTTCTGTCTCTGCCAGTTCACAGCCTGTATCAGTATTATAATACTCCAATTTCATTTGTGGATATTTGTTCTTGAGGTAAATGGCTAATGCTGCACTGTCTTTGCCTCCTGATATACCCAATATGTGTCGTACCATATTTATCGCAATTTTTCGTTCAACATTTTGAGCAATATACAAACATCTAGCTCATCGTTACCAGATAATAGTGTTTGTATCCTATTTTCAATTTCTGCAACTTCTGCAAGTTTTACTTTAGGAAGACGATAAGTCCTACTTGATTTGAAATCACCTTTGCTAGTCGCCAATTCAAAGTTAAATGCCACTTCGTCAGTTTCATTATTAACTTCATTGAACGCTGTATATCGTTCTAGTTCTCCAAACAAGTGTGTAAGATTCGATAAAAACAAAGCTTCTTCTTTATCTTCTATAGATTCTATTTTACGGTCGAATACCACCAAACCTATTTTCTCATAAAACTCACGCTTATTATCAGATGGAGCAAGGACTCTATCCAAAAATGATTTAGATTTAGTTGTTAACAATCCTTTGTTTATACTTGAATAACGCTGAACCAAAATCTCTTTATATTTTATATAGTCGTGAGGCAGTCCTAAATATCCTACCACAGCATCTTCAATACGATCTATAAACAAATCATAACAGATAACCAATTCGTGAACAGCGGTTTTGATAAGCTGCAAATACTGAGCAGCAAATTCTTCATTATGAAAATCATTGTAGCCCAAAGCTGCTGGTATATCTTCAAGAAATGCTTTGCATGGGTCTTTTGCTGTTGCTAAAACATCTCTAAATTTTGCGGTCACATCGTAATCAAATTTACGAGTAGTCTTGGCATATTTGTTCAAGCCGTTATAAAAGTTGAAGAATGGGCGGATTGTATCCATAAGAGAATTGGATGTTATGGTTTCTCCACGCTCTTTATTCAGGAATTCTCTGTATTTATTGAATAACTCCAATTTGATACCGTTAACATCAAAAGCTTTTATCGTAAAGTCATTCAAGCGTTTCTGCAATAGCTCAAACAATTCTTTATTAATATTCAGAACAAATGTTTCGCCATTATAAAGCGCAAACTCCTGTTGCCTTACAAATAAAAAGATGGGCAACCAGAAGTCTATGACACCTTGTTTCAATTTGTATGGACGCATTTTTAATGTCTTTACTAAATCTGACAGTTTAAAGGCTTTCTCTGTACTTTTTGCTAAAAAATCAGAGCAAACAGTCCATAGCGATTGAAGATTTGGAGTAATTGGCTCTCCTAAGATCCACAATCCATCTTCGTTTTGGCGATGGATTCCGGAACTCTTAAACAATGTATTGTATATAGTACGCTCAGGCGGATATTGGGTTGGAGAAAATCCAAAATCTTCTTCTTGCCAATGCTCAATCATTGCATCTAACAGGTTCACTCTTGCCAAAGAAATTGCCGAGCTTATTTTCTGCTTGTTAAATAATTCATTTCTGATGATAGGTGTTTCATTATATACTACATCGCAAACAGTAGACAGAAGTTTATTGAAATCTTTTCGACTCTTTATTATCTGTTGTTCTCCATTGAAAAACCATTCAACCTGACCATTGGGCATTTCAACGCAACTATTAATAGCTTCATTAAGTAATTGCGCCTCAAAGGACTGTTGCTTAAGTATCTCTCCTTTTGCGATTCGGTCTTCCAACACCACATTATCAAGGAGATATTGCAGCTTCTTTATTTCATATAGGTGTCTGACAATTTTTTCTGTATCATTAAAGTAGGCATAGACTATGGCTTTGCCTGAACTCGCAGACAACTTCAATATGCAATCTTTAATATCCTCTAAAGGGAAAATCAGGTTTATAAAGCCATCATCGTCACCTGTTGGTTCTACATCATATGGTTCATTAGAAACTACATACTGGAAATAACGAGGAGTTCCAGTCCTATAGTATGAGGCAGATGCTACGACAACGGTTTTCTTTACATAAGGAGCAATTTCTGCTGCGACCAACTTTGGTACAGGTACAATTGTGGCTGCCTTATATAGTTCATCTTCAATATTTATATCTGTACCCTCAAATAAAATGAATTGAGATTTATATGCAGCAAAACGAATAATCTTGTTCGCGGTCAATTTCTCAATAATACCTCTTGGATTCTTTATGCCCAATGCCTTTAAAGCGTAAGTCTCCAAGAATGCTAAATCAACGACCACACCATTATAGAACAAGTTAAGCAAACCGATAGACTTAACAATTTTAAGTGCATCATCGATGTTGTTCTTATTAATGATTCCGCTTTCTACTCGTTCTATGGCAACACGAATAGCACGCCAGTTGGTAGAGTCAAGATTTGTTTCCGCCAAAGCTGTGTAGAAGTTATATATGACATAATCATAGACAACAGCCAAGTTATAAGTCGTTGTGTCATTTGGGAGAAAACTGTTTATTGAGTTGGATGCAGTGTCATGCAAGAAAGAAAATAGTGTTCTCTCATTCTGCCCATACCGTTGAATAGCCAGTGTCAAGCATGAAGCAGCTACCGCATCCAATGGATATAGCATCTTAGACGTTCTGACTGTCAGCGACTCTGATATGATTTTATTTTTCTTTGCCAACGAAAATATTTCAAGGAAATTCTCTTTGGCATTATCTGTCATTGTCTTTGATTTGGTTAGACTTTCGGCTGCCAAAAACAATAGTTGTTCTACTGGCTCTGCGAAAACCAATTCTTTAAAACGCCCCTTTACCTTTAACCACTCATTTCTTTGAGTTTCTGTAAGTTTGTGAGCATAGGATCCAAAATTTTGGTGAAGTGTGGTAATAAGTATTACATTTCGAGATGAAACATTAACAAACTCTGCTAATGTCTGTAAAAAATATAGTTCTTTTTCTGGATTATTGTTGGCTGCATGTTCAAGTATCTTGCCAAATTCATCAATGAAAATAAACAAGAATTTATTCTGATCCTTTAATTTTATCAAATACCTTGTCAGTGTACTAAAAACGTTTTTGCTATCATCGGAAGGAGCAATTGACAGCTCCTTTGATAACAACGTCGAAAGAGATGAATAGTCTCCTACGATATTCATAAACTCAAAACTCTTGGCATCTGCAAAAACGCTTCTTTCCGATACCAATTTTGATTTATTGTTGAGTAGGTCTTGTTCTAAAGCCATTAGGAAACTAGATTTTCCTGTTCCGTATGTTCCAATTATCAAGAATGAGTGAATTCCTGATTGGAAGCTATCGACTATATTGCCATACACCTTTTGTGCATTGGGCGTAACGATGTAATTGAAATTATCGCTCACGCCTTGGCTTATGTTTATAGATAAATTAAATTTCATCGTTGTTATAATATCTATTCAGCACTTCAAGTATATTTAATTTCTGGAGAAATTGTACATTTCTAATTCCGCTATTATCTGTGTAGCTAATTTCTTTGGGGTATTGTTCACTTAGCGAGCGTACTACCATCAAGAAAGAAGAAGTGGGAATGCAGAATATCAATGATAGTTCTTGTAACTTGTCAAAAGAAACTGTTTTGTCCTCTCCGGCTATATGAACCAATGCAAATAGAATAATCAAAGGATTAACTTGCTCTATAGAAATTTCATTGAATGAATACTTTCCTTCGTTCTCACGGAGAAGACCTAATTCTAACAAAATACTCGCATATTCTTCGTATCCTTTCGGACTTGTCGGTGCAAGATAGTTCTGCAAAAGCACTCTTATGTCCTTCTTTACAGTATTTTCATTAAACACGTTTTTTTGTTCAGGTACATTGCACTTTCTTTTGATAAATGAAAGAACTTGTTCTTTATCAAACTCTTTCTTCTCACGTTGCAAGTCAACAAAAAACAGACGATAAATACTTGAAACCGCTGTCACTACTAACATATAGTGAAGAATCCATAGGGTGGCGTTATCTTCGGCATAAGGATCTCTTCCATCTCTATCATCAAAGAGATAATGAGCAATCTCCGTTGCCTCGTCATCATTCAAAAGACCAAATGCCCTCAGCCAAAATCTAATTGATTGAACCATGTTTTTGCCGACACCGAGTTTTACGACAGCATCAGGGTCTGTAAATCTATTACGGTCAACCCAATAATCATATCCCTTCTTTAGCCACATAGACTTACAAGGAAATGATTCGTGACCAGAAAAACAATATCTCATTTTATCAATATTTTTAGTGTTTAGTATTATGAAATAGATTTTCTAATTCTCTCATTTTTTCTATCAATTCTTCGAACGATGGTTTCTCTCCATATATCATAGACGATTGCATGTCCTTGTAATCGTTGTACCAATCGTCCATAACATCATCGGGAGGTAGCAACCTTATGCGTTTGCGAATGTCGGGAGTATAATCCACCCCACTCATGCTTGTGAATAATTCACGATGATGGTGGATTGTATTCCAAAGTTCATCGTTGGCAATCGCCCGTGTCGCAATGTCAGTGCTCATCATTTGTGCCAAGTCATACAGATGGCGGGATTTGCGATTGGCTTCTCTTGAAGTTTGAGATGAAAAAAGTTCATGCAACAAAAATGCCTTTTCTAAGAATGTTTTCTCTGCCAAGGCTGTGGGTATCACAACCTGCTTAACTATCGTGCTAATAGGTAATGCGTCTTCTACAATGCTTGTTACCGTTGCTTCTGCTGTGGGTTCGAGCAAGGAACGAGCACCAACCTCCAGTTTTACCTCTGAATGCAAATAAGGTAAATCTTCATCGAAAAGAGACCTGTAACGAATGTGTATCACTCTTGGCTCCGGGTATGTCCCATCACCTTCACCGTCAGGGTCAGCTTCCACTAACAGCCATTTCTCCATACCTGTTTCAGTAACCGCCCTTTGTAATGACTGGCAAAGTTCGTCACGCACAAAGATGGAAGAAGCCTTACGTAGCCGTTTGATTTGCTTTTTCGTCAAATCTCCCTCAAATCCCCAAATGGACGGGTCAATGGCCAAGTCTATGTCTTCGGAAAAACGTCGTATCACTTTCCATACCTTACTAAGAGATGTTCCGCCCTTGAATACAAGATGGTCTGCTATAGGTAATGAGAATACCATTTGTAATACTGCCGTTACCCATAAGTCCTTTTCTACAGCTTGTACAGGCAAGCCTGTTTTATTGGCTGTTTGGGTAAACACCATTTGCTGTTGTTCCTTGGATAGTTGGAAATAATTATTCATACGCTTGTCTTGTAAAGGTTCTTATCCATGCTGGCATAAGTGCCTCATCTGCCAGCACGTTCTCTTTTTGCTCTTTCTGAAGCACATTCTTAATTTGCTTGGCTATATCGTCGGTTATATTATCTT
>UMKS01037617.1_pt1 | contig 14446 bp, 9 predicted proteins | sample 1966351 | NCBI WGS metagenome assembly UMKS01 (sample SAMEA4836184, study PRJEB28245) | human gut metagenome | biome: gut microbiome; material: fecal sample | place: Denmark | collected 2008
AGTGAGAAGAGAAAGTGGCACGATAAGAGAAAAAGTTAATCAGGGTCGCTTTTTGCAAGGAGAACTTATAACAAATCCATAATTAGCATAAACCCACAATAAATCCATAAGTATCGGTTGACTAATCCATAAGAAAGGGTTAATCTTTTATATTAGTAGCTGTTATCCGGTATACCGGATAGATGCTTTTAATAAACTATGGAGAGTGGATACGTTATGAGTATGAAAAAACTATTTGATGTTGATAAACATAACCTTATGTTTCACAATAAAGCACTTTTTGCCTTACTTATACCAATCGTAGTAGAGCAGCTTCTCAACTCCTTTATGGGTATGGTTGATACAATGATGGTTAGTAATCTAGGAAGTCAGGCAATATCGGGTGTATCACTTGTCGACTCAGTGAATAACCTGATAGTCCAGCTTTTTTCAGCAATGGCGACAGGTGCAGCTATTGTATGTTCACATTATATAGGAATGAAGAATAAAGATGGCGCTAATAAAGCAGCAAGGCAGGTTGTACTTACTGTTGCAGTTATAGCAGTCACAATAACAATCCTTGGACTTATATTCAGAAGACCACTCCTTAGTCTTATATTTGGTCAGGTAGAGCCAGCGGTTATGGATAATGCGGTGGATTACTTCCTGTTTACAGCGCTCAGTTACCCATTTTTAGCACTGTTTTCAGCGGGTTCAGCGTTATTCAGGTCATGTGGTAATTCAAGATATCCTATGGTTGTATCAGTTATATCCAATGTTTTTAATGTAGCAGGAAATGCACTTCTTATGTTCGTGTTTAAGATGGGAGTATCAGGTGCAGCGATATCTACACTTATATCAAGAGTATTCTGTATGGTAGTTATATTTATAGCACTGTCAAAGCCTAAGCTTGATATAGTTGTCAATAACTATGCAGCGATAAGACCGGACTTCGGACTTATAAAGTCAATACTTGCAATAGGCGTGCCATCGGGTATAGAAAACAGTATGTTCCAGTTCGGAAAGCTTGCTATACAGTCAACAGTATCAACACTTGGAACAGCAGCCATAGCAGCACAGGCTATGACCAATATCCTTGAAAATGTTAATGGTATATTCGGTATCGGTGTAGGTATGTGTCTTATGACCGTGGTAGGACAGACACTCGGTGCAGGGCGTAAAGAGGAAGCAAAGTACTATGTGGTTAAGCTTGCAGGAATAGCAGAGCTTGGAATAATAGCTTCATGTCTGTTAGTATATCTGCTTGTTGAGCCTATTACAAAGCTTGGCGGAATGGAGCCTGAAAGTGCCCGTATGTGTATAGAGATGGTCGGCGCAATAACTATTGTAAAGCCGCTTGTGTGGGTATTCTCATTTGTTCCTGCATATGGTATGAGAGCTGCGGGCGATGTAAAGTTTTCAATGATGACTTCAATTATAACTATGTGGGGATGCAGAGTTGCATTAAGTATTGCATTGGTAAGAGTTTTTGGAATGGGACCTATGGCTGTGTGGTATGGTATGTTTGCAGACTGGACAATAAGAGGAATAATATTTACAACAAGATTTTTAAGTGGTAAATGGATTAAAAAGGTTGTATAGATAATAAAGCCATATTCTGTATGTGTAGCGTTTTTTATTAGATAATTGTGTAAAAAATGCATTAACATATATACAGAATATGGCTTTTTATTTGGTTCTTTGTCAATGGATGACGTAAAAACTTTATAAAATATATCTCTTATTTATCTGAATATATTATACAAGTGGATTATGTGAATTATGAAGCAATCAGATGAGTTGTAAGCCGTAATTATGAACAAGATAAATTTTCAATATTAATGAATATCAAAGCATAAAAACTTTATTTTACAAGTCAGAAATCTTTAACATTATCTATAAAATTATATATCAGCAGTTATATTTTAATTAGAAATTTATAAATACACTAATTCATAAATATACTGCATAAGTAAGTTTATCCTAACTATCCGTATACAGACTTATATAAAAATAGAATAATTTTTTTATTAGAGGAAATTACAATGTCATATGCGTTTGCAGGGCATTAAAAATGAATATTTTATACATATTTAACAAAAATAGAAAAACAAAACTTTATAATATTGACAAAGATGTGAAAAAGATGTATTTTCAAGCTACTTAAACAAAATACTTATATAAAAGTTATTGGCATATTCAGTGTTGGGAGTGAATATAATTAATAAGATAAGTTTACATTTGCTTAAGGTTTTTACAACTAAATGTTAATTGCATGTATTAGGCGCAAGGCAGATAGGAGGAAGTATGTTAAGATTAAGAAAGGCTGCGGCATTGGGATTAGCAGCACTTATGACAGTCGGTTCACTTAGCATTCCGTCTACGGCGGGAGCAGCGGGGCTGCCAACAACACAGGGACATGATAAGTATGTCAACAAGAATGTATTTGATGTTATATCAAGTGATACATTCGGTACAAAGGAACTTGAGAGCCCATTATTTGATAAGACAACAGGTTCAAACGATATTACAGATTTACAGGTTCCTACACTTGCATATGATGATACAAGTATAGGACTTGTATGGCAGAAGCCGGAAAAGTACGATAATGTAGCAGATTATAAGGTATACATAAACGGTGAGCCTGCTGGCACAGCAAGAGAGAATTACAAAGTAAACGCTGCATGGGCAGCAAAGTATATGGAATCATTCTATGATTACTATAATACACAGGGCAAGAGCGATGTTGAGATGGTTAATGTAGATATCCATGCATACAGAGCAACAGGACTTAAGCCTGACACAGAATACACATTTAAAGTTGTAGCTGTAGATGAGAGTGGCAAAGAAATCGGTACAGCTAAAGAAATAAAGCAGAGAACAACAAAGGCACCAGAGGTTGTTAATATCAAGGACTTCGGTGCAGTTGAAACAGAAGGATATACATCTTACAACGATGAGATTAATGCAGTTATAGAGAGCAACACTAAGGCTATTCAGGCAGCAATCGATGCTTGTCCAGAAGGTGGAAAGGTTGTTATACCTGAAAACACAGATGGAAAGGTTTTCGTAAGTGGCGCTGTATGGCTTAAGAGTGATATGACACTTGAAGTTGATGGTACATTATGGGCATCACCTAACAGTGACCATTTCGAGATAGGTTTTCTTATGTATCCATTCTACACAGATACAAGAGGATGGGGACTTGTTAATGCGATGACAGCAGATGAGTCTAATCCTATCAAGAACGTAAGAGTGACAGGAACTGGTACTCTTTATGGTAACGGCTGGAAATATGGTGCCGGTTCAACTATATATGAAGATGGTTATACATCTAACAAGGGTAAGAATACTCAGGCTGGTGATCCAACAGACACTGAAAACTGGGGTCTTCCAAGATATGTTGGAGGCGGTAATGTAAAAGTATTTTATCAGGGTATCCAGTCAAAGGATTCAGCATATAAGTATCTTAAGAATACAGGTAACTATGATGAAGACAAGCTTACAGCGCTGTTTAGTGCCACAACAGCAGATGAAGCAAAAGAAGCGGCAACAGGAGTATCATCAGATGACCTTAAGTTTGCATATGCAACACGTTCAAGTCTTCTTATTATGAGAAACTGTGAAAATGTTTATGTTGGTGATATCACTATTGAGAACCCATCTAACCATTCAGTTAATATTCTTGATTCAAGAAATATTGCAACAACTAATGTAAAGGTATTCTCATATGATGGTAACAACGGTGATGGTCTTGGATATGGCTGTTCACAGAATGTAGTCTGCTGGGGTAACTTCACAGATACAGGTGATGATAACTTAGGTTTTGGTGCTTCAGTTGGTATGGGCGCAAGAGATTCAGAAATCCAGACAAACTCAGAAGTATGGATGTTTGATAACTTCCTTCGTGAAGGTCATGGTGGTCTTGCAGCAGGAAGTCACACAGGTAATGGTATTCAGGATGTCCTTTTTGAAGATACAGTTATGAACCATATTGATATGGCATTCAGATTTAAGTCAGCACCTACTAATGGTGGTTTCGGTGCTAACATAACAATGCGTGACTGTGCAGTAGCTGATACTAATCAGGGCTGGGTATTTACAACAAGCTATGGTGACCCTAACTCAGCATCATCTACAGAATATGCTGAAATCGGTGAGTTCTATAACTTTGCATCATATAATATTTCAGTATATGGTGCTAACCAGAATACAATACAGGTACTTGCAGATATTGACCCTGTAGGCAATACAAGCAAGCCATTACATTCACACCACAATATGTATTTCCAGGATATTACATTTGGTAATGTAGGTTCTAATGGTTCTTATAAGAACAAGAATGGCTGGGAAACACTTATAGGCTGTGACAATTCAGTATTCTACAATGTAAGGACAGTATCATATAACAAGAAAGCAGAAAGTAAGAAGACTAACAAGGCATGGAATAATATCCAGTATTGTAATAACCTTGTATTCCAGGGAACTACATGGGATTCACTTAATGCATGCACAGATAATATGAAGGCTGCTATGAGTGGAATAACTGTAAAGGATAATACAGTTAAGGCAGAAAATTATAAGGAAACACCAGAAACACCAGATAAACCAGATGCAGGTGACACAGATAATAACAAGCCAGATGCAGGTACAGCAACAGAGTGGACATCAAGTGTTGATGACTGTACAGATTTCTTTAATGATGCAGTTGATGCAACTAAGGGAAAGACAGATGCTATTGAAGCAGTACCTAAGGTAGAAACAAAGAATACACCTCATAACATCGGTTATCTGTATGATAATGAACATAATAAGGGCAAGAATACACAGTATCCAGGCTACGAGCAGGGTTATGCTTATACTAACTGCGATATAGCAGGACTTACAAGGCTTGTATTACCAATCTGCAGACAGACAGACGCAGGAACACAGACAGTTTCAGTACGTCTTGATGCTAAGGATGGTAAAGAGATTGCCAAGACAACACTTAAGGGTGTTAAGAATGATGGTTATGTCGATTATGAGATGGATGTAACACTTCCAGAGGGAGTAGATACAACTAAGGCTCATAAGATATTTGTGGTATTTACATCAACAGGCAATACAGCTAATTATATTGCCAATGCAAGAGATCTTAAGGGTATTAAGACAGCAACAGCAAAGGCAGCTGACAGCAGAGCAGCAGCTAAGGAATCAGTAGACCTTTCAAATGGTCTTACAGAAGGAATAGAATATAACAAGGACAGCGCATATGCTACAGTTTCTACACTTGAAACAGCAGGTGTTAATGTACTTTCAGAGTTATCAACACCAGAACAGCCAGTAACTATAGATGGTGTTACATATACACAGTTTATACAGGCATCTACAGCAGCTGGTTCAGGTGTAAAGGTTCCAGACAATGGTACAGCAACATATGTATTCAAGGCAAAGACAGACTGCTCAGTTACATTACATAACAGAGCAACAAGTAAGGAATGGTGGTTTGTAGAGTCACCAGATGGAGCAAAAATAACAAATAGTGCAACAGGCTCAACAGTTGAAGCTATTATGAAATTTAACTTAAAGGCAGGTAAGACATATTACTATTACTGTGCTGGTTCTAAGCCAATGGTATATGGTATATATCTTGATGCACCAGTAGCTAACGCAGATTCTTTACTTAAGGAAGAAACAGCAACAGGTGGTTCAGATAGTAGTGATACACAGACAGCTTCAGATAAGTCAGTTAAGCTTACATGGACAGCAGTTGACAATGATACTGAAGTATACTATGGAGTTGACACATATGTTGATGGTGTAAAGGTTGATATGGTTGACGGAATTAAAGATACATCAACAATTATTGACAGATTATCAGCAGGTGTTGAGTACACATTTAAGGTATATGTAAGTGAAAAGGCTGATAATGCTAACAGCTTAAATGCAGGCAACAACAAGACATATCTTGGTGAATCAACATTTACAACAGAAGGAAGTAAGGACACAGCAGCTATTGCAGCTAAGGACACAGAAGTTAGTCTTGCAAGTGCTATATATGCATGCGCACAGGCAACATGGACAGGAATTTCAAAGGATGATACAAGAATTCGTGGATATAAGATATATGCTAATGGCAATCTTGTTAAGACACTTTACAACTATCAGATAAATAAGTATGACACAGTAGATACTATAAGCAATCAGGTTGGTCGTCTTACACCGGGTATTGAAAATAAGGTTCAGATTGTTGCATTTACAGATGCAGGAGTAGAATACAAGTATCCAGAAGCAACAGTTAAGACACTTGAAAACTATGATTACAAGGCTCCTGTATGGAGCAGCGATGCTGCAGTTACAGCTAAGGAAAATGAAGCCGGTGACATCGTTATAACATGGGATGCAGCAACAGATGATACAAAGGTTGGCGGATACCGTGTATACCTTGATGATGTAGCTTATGGTTCTGATAAGTACTTTAATCCAGTTAATGGAGCAAAGACAACAGAAGAAACAACTTATACAATTAAGAAAGAAAATCTTCCAGAAGGCTTTAAGGCATCAGATGCCCACACAGTAACAATCCAGGCAGGAGATACATGGTGGAAGGCAGAAACTACTATGGGAGCTTTCGATAAGATGGCAGGCTTTAACTGGACTAACAAGGGCCTCAGCGCAGCTGTTGAAAATTATAAGCCAGAGCCAGGCAAGACAGATACAAAGATTGATAACGATACAGTATCTGTTGATAAAGAAGAAGTAGAAAATGCTATACTTACAGATGATGATAAGAAAGCTCTTGAAGCTGGTCAGAATGTAGATATAAAGATTAGTGTAACAGATGCTTCTAATGAAGTATCAGCAGATGCTAAGATAGCAATAGAAGCTGCACTTAAGGCAGCAGCAGACAAGGATGCATCTGTCAATGTTGGACAGTATCTTGATATATCTATCAAGAAGACAGTAGGTGAAGCTTCTTCTGATGTAACAGAAACAGCTAAGGCAATCAGCTTCAATGTTGATATACCAGAAACAATGAAGAATACTGATAAGAATGTATCAAGAACTTACTATATCATAAGAATGCATGACGGTAAGGCAGAAGTTATTCCATCAAGTGTTGAAAATGATAAGATAACATTTGCAACAGATAAGTTCTCAACATATGCACTTGCATATGCAGATGCTTCTGTAAAGTCAGATGATGGAACAAACACAAATCCAGATGACAGCAAGAAAGATGATGGAACAAATACAAATCCAGATGACAGCAAGAAGGATGATGGAACAATCACAACACCAGATGACAGCAAGAAGGATGATACAACAATCACAACACCAGATGATGGTAAGAAAGATGATACAACAGTAACAACACCAGATAATGGCAATAATGCAGCCGGCGGTACATCTACAGGCAGCACAACAGACACAACAGCTACAACACCTAAGACAGGTGATACAAATGCTTCAATGTGGATGTTACTTGCAATTATGGGAATGGCAGGAATTGCATTTGTTACTGCAAAGAAGAGAGGTTTAGTAAGAAAGTAATAATGCTTACAGACTTAGAATACAAGTTATATAAATGAAAATAATATAATGAGTAGTTGAAGAAGCTATTCTTAAGACTTATAACCGCAGGGTGGAGACTTAGGAGTAGCTTCTTATCTTTTTGTGGTATATAATGAGCACAAGGAAAAGGTTTGAAAACAAGAGAAAAATAATATAAATAAAGAATTCATACTAAAGAGATTGGAGATAGAAAAATGAATAAAAAACGTGATTTATTGGCGGTTATAATACTGCTTTTAGGAAAATATGTTATTCCATATATGATTGCATTTTCTTTGAAATACATATTAAGGAAAGACATTAGCAGTTTTCAAGGTCAGATATTAGATTTAGCTATTGTTATAATTACATTTGTAGTTATAGTAATATTATATAAAGATAGAATTATATGTAATATCCGAGACATTTTTTCAAAGAGTTTTTTTAGAAATATATGGATATTATTATCAAGTACTTTAATTGTACTTCTTGCTAATATAACAATTTCCAGCTTGCTTATTAACTGGGGAATATCAAGTGATAATCAGGAAATTCTTGTTACAGAGTTACATAATAATTATATAATTCAATTTTTGTCAGTGGTAATTTTAGCACCAGTTGTTGAAGAGGCAATTTGCAGAGGTGTAGTATTCAGGATTATTAGTAAAAAAAGTATAATATTGGGGGTTATTATATCTTCTGTTATATATGCCTTACTTCATATAGATTTTCAGCTTATAAGTGATGGAATATCTGTTCTTCCTCTGATTTTACCATACTTTATATTAGGAGTTGGCTTTGCGGGTGTTTATTATAGGACTAAAAATATATGTTATTCGGTTTTAATGCATATGATGATAAATTTATTGTTTTTGCTTATGGAATTTTATTAAAATTGCAGTTACTAGTTATACTTGAAATTATTATACTTTGAAGTATAATAAGTGCATAGCGTGTAGAAATGGGGCAGATATGGAAGAATTTATAAAAAATAAGAACGCTTTATTTTTTCTTGCAACAGAGGAGGCTGAGTCACAGGTTCTGGCATATAATAGTCCGTTGTATGGCAGACGAACCGCACAGATTAAGTTAAAGCAGATACCTTTTAAGTGTTATAAAGAATTCTTTAGTAACAGGTCTGATAATGAACTTATAGAAAGATATGCGGTTACAGGTGGTGTTCCTAAGTATATAGAATTATGTGCGTAAGCAATGAGCTGTGCCAGATAAAAGAATAAAAAAGCAACAGCTTTTCCGGACATGCACGGTGTAGCAAATAATACGTGCTATAATGACACATAGCAATAACAAAGGAGGCTTGATGAATGATAAAAAAATACCAAAAAATCATTACAACGCTGGCATTATGCGGTGGTCTGATAATGGGCTTTAATACATTAAAAACGCCAGTATATGCCAATGATGATGCACAGACAATAATAACCAATGATGAAAATGGCATACCTGACAGTGTTTTGTACAATGCTCTGTTAGAAGAACTTGACCGCAACAATGATGGTGTGATCACTAAAGAGGAAGCCAGCAGGAAAGTATATGCATTTACAATAAAGGATGAAAATATCACAACTCTTAAAGGTATTGATAATATACCCAATATAATAGCTATGACATTAGCTAACGATAATATAACAGATATCAGTCCATTAGCTGGTCTAAAAAAAATAGAATCACTTAATATTGAGGGAAATAATATAAGCGATATAAGTGTTTTGAGTAATCTTTCAAAACTTAAGAAAATTAGTATTGATGATAATAATATAAGTGATATTTCACCACTTAAGGGACTTAGCATGCTTGACTGGATAACAATGCGCAACAATAATATAAGTGATATAAGCGCATTGGGCAGTCTTACAAGCTTAACACATGTTGACCTTGATGATAATAATGTGAGTGATATCAGTCCGCTTAAGAATATGAAGCAGCTTGTTATGATAAGACTTGCTAATAACAATGTAAGTGATATCAGTGCCCTTGAAGGCTTTACTAACTTAAAAGAGCTGCATCTTGAAAATAATCATGTTTCAGATATAAGTGCATTAAAGGACTCCTATGGAATGAATTGTTTAAGGCTGAATGATAATAATGTCAGCGATATCAGTGTTTTAGCACAGTATGATTCTTTATGGGAATTAAAGCTGCAGAATAATAATATAACCAACATAGACTCTTTAAAGCTGTTTTTTGATGGATGTAACACTGACTTCTATGATGAAGATTTCTTATATTATGATGCAGACAATGTATTACACGGAAGAGTACTTCTTTATGGTAACAAGATACCTGAAAGTTCATTCAGAAATGCAGCTTCCCGTTATATACTTAACTATCCGGTAACAAAAGATGGTAAATTAATAGGTGTGACATGGCTTGAAGCACAGCAGCCTGTAAAGGATGAAGATAACAGCTCAGGTGACAATAATAATGATAATAACAATACAACAAATACTGGAAAAGTTGTACAGCTTGATGATGGAAACTGGTATTATGTTGTAAATGGTGCTGTTGACTACAGTTATAATGGAGTAGCGAATAACGAATACGGCTGGTTCTATATAAGAAATGGAGTACTCGACTGGAGTTATACAGGCTTAGCAGACAGCGAATATGGCTGGTTCTATATAAGAAATGGAGTACTTGACTGGAGTTATACAGGCTTGACAGACAGCGAATATGGCTGGTTCTATGTAAGAAACGGAGCCCTTGACTGGGGTTATACAGGCGTAGCAGGTAACGAGTATGGCTGGTTCTATGTAAAGAATGGAGTACTCGACTGGAGTTACACAGGCGTGGCAGGTAATGAGTATGGCTGGTTCTATATAAAAAACGGAGTGTTAGACTGGAGCTATACGGGCGTAGCAAATAATGAGTACGGCTGGTTCTATATAAAGAACGGAGCATTAGACTGGAGTTATACAGGGCTTGCATATAATGCATATGGAACATGGTACATAGTAAATGGTGCAGTTGCATTTGATTATACAGGCAGTGTTAATAATGTAAATGTTGTCAACGGACAGGTAGTAGGACATGAACATAACTGGGTACATCGTGAAGATGTTTATGGTGAAAAGTTCATATCAAAAGATAATATGAAACGATATGATGACGGAACTTATATCATTGATGATGGATATGAGGCTGTATACGAGAGCCACATAATATGCGGTAATTGTAAGAAGGACTTTGGCTCTGGCGATGATGCAGTAGAGTTATGGGCAGAGCATGCGCTGATAAGCCCTCTTTATACAGGCTGTCAGAACTATTTCGTTGAAGAAATTCTTGTTGGAGAGAAATGTACAGCAGTTGTAACACCAGCACATGATGAATGTTCGGGTTGTGGAGTTGTAAAGGGCGAATAAATAAAGTTGTAAAAGGTAAATAAATAATATTTAACATTATAGGTGCTCTCAAGGCTTTAAAATAAAGGCTTTGAGGGCATTTTTGAATTTGAATATATGTCAAATACAGATTGAAACACATAAATTTTTATGATAAAATAAATCTAAATATTGAAATAAATACAGTGCGGCAGGGTAATGAGGCTGGCTTTTATGTCTGTGCAGGATAATGATGCCAGAGCATAATACCAGAACCTTATGATTAATGCTGCCTGACAAGGAGGATATAATGGAGCAGTATAAGCAGGAATTTATAGATTTCATGGTAGAGAGTGATGTATTAAAGTTTGGTGATTTCACATTAAAGAGTGGAAGAAAGTCACCATTTTTTATGAACGCTGGTGCTTATGTAACAGGTACACAGCTTATGCGTCTTGGTGAGTATTATGCTAAAGCTATTCACGAAACATATGGTGATGACTTCGATGTACTTTTCGGACCTGCATATAAGGGAATTCCAATCAGTGTAGTTACTGCTGTTGCTTATGCTAAGTTATACGGCAAAGAAGTACGTTACTGTTCAGACCGTAAGGAAGAGAAAGACCACGGCGCAGATAAGGGCGGTTTCCTTGGAAGCAAGCTAAAGGACGGCGACAGAGTTATTATGATAGAAGATGTTACTACATCTGGTAAGTCTATGGAGGAAACAGTTCCAAAGGTAAGAGGAGCTGCGGACGTTACTATCGTAGGTCTTATGGTATCCCTTAACCGTATGGAAGTAGGTCTTGGTGGTAAGATGAGCGCACTCGATGAGATTAAGGAAAGATATGGTTTTCCTACAAGCGCAATCGTTACTATGGAGGATGTTGTTGAACACCTTTATAATAAGGAATGTGAAGGCAAGGTTGTTATAGATGATACATTAAAGTCAGCTATAGATGCTTATTATGAGCAGTATGGTGTGAGAAATTAATATGCTTGCTATTGCATAAAATGTGAGAAAATGTTTTTGCCAAAGATAATGGCTGGAAGCGAAAATGTTTTGAACTATATTTTGAACTTAACATCATATGAATATTAGGAGGCAGCATGGAAGAAAAGTTATATAAAAAGATGAAGTCAGTAGGTGTATCTAATCTGGTATTTGGTATCGTAACTATAGCATTTGGAATAGGTGCAGGTGTTATGATGATTGTTAATGGCGCAAGACTTCTTGCACATAAGTCGGATGTGCTTTTTTAAATATGTTGATTAACTGCCTGGTATGGCATATATTTACAGTAGAGGAGAGAGTAAGAAATATTGTAAATTATGCTGTACCGGGCATATTGCGTTGTTGAGGCAGGGGTGGAATATAGAAATATTCAGAAAATAATATCTGGAATATGGATAATATTAGTATTGTAGTAGAGGGTATTTAATTATTAATAATTGATATTAATGTTGTAATAGAGCAGAATGATAGAGTAGAGTTAGTTAAAATAGAGGCTGATAAAAATAAGATTAAGCAGTATATGGATTACTTAAGACAAAAGAAGTAATTATCCATATTGTAGGGAACAGAATTCAAGATAATGGGAGAATAATAGAAAATTATAAAGACAGGCAAAGAAAGTATGAAATTTGAAAAAAATAAAAAAGCTCTAATGAAGCTTTTGTTTATTATATATATGTGTCTTCTTATATACGTTGTATTTTTTGCAGAAGCAATGGGGAGGACACCTCAGGGGGAGTATGTGTATAACCTTGTTCCTCTTAGGGAAATTAAGCGTTTTTGGAAGTATATTTTTGATAATGATACACTGGGCAGTATAGCAAGGCTTAATATATTTGGCAATATTATTGCCTTCGTGCCATTTGGAATATTTCTGCCATATTTATCAGAAGGAAAGCTTAAGTTTATATTAACATTTCTGTATTCGTTTGGATTATCGCTGACAATAGAGCTTGTGCAGCTTATAACCAGAGTGGGAAGCTGCGATGTGGATGATATAATACTTAATACGATTGGTGGAGTTATAGGATACATACTCTGGAGCATATACAGACATATTAAGAAAGGATAGAAGATTAAAGTGAAGTTATTTAATAAGTACAAGTTCTCGGATAAAAGACAGTCACTTGGTGGAATAATATCTACTATAATGGGGTTGTTAGCTTTGGCATCTTTAATATATGGAGTGTATATTTCGTTTAAGGCGCAGGGATATGCCGGACTTAAAGTAGGAAGTCTGGGACTTTTAAGTCTTTTTATATCGGTTATTGGAACAATTATCGGACTGTTAAGCTTCAAGGAGGACGATAAGTTTTATACATTGTCAAAGGTTGGTTCGATGCTTTGTGGAATACTTGCAGTATTTATGATAGCGGTATTTCTTATGGGATTATAATTAAGTATGCTGATATGGATTATATAGGTTTATAGGATTATAAATGATTTATTAAGGAGATGTGGTTGTGTTTGATGATAATGTATTAGAGCGTTATTCGCTTGCTATAGAAAGAATTGCAGAGATTAATAGTGAGTGTGAGATAAAGAATAATAAGCATAAAGATTATTTTAATAAAGTGTCAGCATTTATCCTGCTTATGGATAAGCTTAAAAATGATGTGGCAGATGATGCATTTAACAGTATGTCACTTGAGGAGCTTAGTGAGTATAACCACAGACTCTATGAAGATGTGGCAGACAGTGCATATGATACAAGCTATGCTAATCCACGCGTATGTACAAAGGCGTTCGGTGAGGATGCTGGAAAGCTTATGGCTATGGTTTATATGGAGCTTCGTGCACTTATCGTGTATATGTATGAGAAAAGATTATCAGATGCTACATCCGTTATTGAACTTTTTATAGAATTATATTGTATATTTGTCGATAATGAAGCTGATGCTGCCGGAAGAAATAATAATGCCCAATATACTGATAGTACAGTGTGTGGATGTGAGGCATCGGATATAATTCCGGATGAAGAGTACCGCCAGCTTGGTGAGGCTGTTTACTGGTATGTAAGCGATTACAGTGATGATTATATAGATTACAGGATAAGAGAGCTTCTTGACCCATCACTTGACTTTGCAACTAAGATTATTATGGAAAGTGACTTAAGTGATGTAAGATATCTTTATAAATATGGTGAGTATGTAACTGATAATGAGCTTAAGATGGCAAGACACCTTAATACATTAAGTGAAGAAGCTATACAGGATATGGCACGCACATTTACAGAAGGATACAGAATAGGCTTCGTGCTTGGCAATAAGCCGCTCGATAAGAAGAAAACAGTTAATATAAGATATTGCCTTGGTTTTGAAAGGCTTGTCAGGGCGGAGATAGAACAGTTTGAAAAGATGGGGCTTAAGCCTACTATATACAGGGCTGCGGTTAATACTATCAATAAGAAAATGCATATTAAGATAGGTTATTATGGTGCAAGTCCTAACAAGCAGATGGAGTTCGACCACAGATTTGATAATGCACTTTATCTTGACGGCGACTTTGTTGAAAGAAAGTTAGGCGCACTTAAGAGTGCTTACGAAAAGTACAGTGAGCTTGCAGCGGTTCACGGCGG
>UMKS01018030.1_pt1 | contig 13099 bp, 20 predicted proteins | sample 1966351 | NCBI WGS metagenome assembly UMKS01 (sample SAMEA4836184, study PRJEB28245) | human gut metagenome | biome: gut microbiome; material: fecal sample | place: Denmark | collected 2008
ATATGACGGGAAACACATTAATCGTTTTGAAAGATGAAAGCGTAGCAAAATTTGAGTTTAACTTTGAAGAACTCAAAAAATGGGCTTTGGAAAAGGTAGAAAAATATCAAAATTTGATGATTACCGAAGACCAAGTCATCGACATCAAGAAAGAGATGGCCGACATCAACAAATATGCCAAAGAGATTGATGCCAAGAGAAAAGAATTTGAGAAACAATATAAAGCTCGCATTGATCCGGTTCTTGCCCAGATTTTGGAAATCAAAGGCATTTTTGACAGTGCATACAACGGTCTTAAAACTCAAGTGGATAGCTTTGAAGCTGCCGAGCGTGAAAAAAGACGTATCGCCGTTCAAGATTTGATTGATGAAACAATCCGCACCGAGGGCTTGCAAGAATATGCAAATCGCTTTGCCATGCAAGAAAAATGGTTGAACAAATCCACCAGCAAGAAATCAATCAAAGATGACATCCAAATCATTGCCAACGACATCAAAGCATTGATTGAAGCACAAGAGCAAGCCAGAAAACAGCAGGAAGAAAAAATTGAGCTTGTAAAGACACTTTACAAAGCAAAGGTTGAAGCCTACGGCTTTGACATTGGCAAAGAAGCCTTTTTTTTATCTCAATGCCAATACACCACCGGACCGGCAATCACAACCATGATTGAAAACTCTTTTGAAGCCGAGAAGAAATTCCGCATCCGTCAGGAAGAAATCAAAAAAGAGCAGGAAGCCAAAGCCGCTGCCGAAGCTGAAGCCAAGGCAAAAGAAGAAGCAGCCAAACCGGCACCGATGGAAGCACCGGCCCCATTGGTAGAAAAAGAGCAACCAAAACCAGAGCCAAAGCAAGAAAAAATCCTTGGTGGCCGTGTTAGATTTACATTTAAGGAAAGCAACCTTGGAAAAATAAAAGACCTTATGAGCCAAATAAAAGCGCTTTGCGAGACTTGGGAAAACGAATAAAAATGGCCGGAGAAATCCGGCTTTTTTATTTTTAAAAAATATTCATTTTCTTGTTGACAATTACCGTTTAACGGTATAACATGAAGACATAAACAACAAACAAACTTTTAATTTAAGGAGAAAGAAAATGAAGAAATTTTATATTGCAGACATGGGCGAGTATGGACAAGGTGATGCAGTTTCCCTCTACATCTCAAAACGAGGAAATGTTTTGGCTGAGTATACCCAAGAGCCTCATTATTTTGATACCGAGGAACAGGCCCAAGAAATGTTGGACGATGTCCAAAATCGTGCGTGGGATTATAGCTTTTCCGTAACTAAGTATATTCGCGAGCGGGAAATAAAACCTGAAAATCTCGAAATTGTTGAGGTTGATTTTGATGAAGAATAATAAAACCAAGCTAAAATGCGATCGAGCATACGAAAAACGGCAAAAGGAAAAAGGCATCAGGGTGAGGGGGTTCCGCCTCACCGATGCCGAATGGGAAAAAGTCAAAGAATTTATACGAAAAATAAGGGAGAAAGACCATGAACAATAAAAGCACGCTTTTGGAATTATGCGAATACTTTGGGGAGCATCCGGACGACCTCGCAATACTCATAACATTTTTGATTTTTGCTTTTATTTTTGGAAGAAAGAAGAAATGAGCTTGTTTAACATCCCAGAACTGGGAATGAAGCCAAAAAGGAAGCATACACACCCGGAACAACCGGTTCAAAAAAGCATCGTTCAATATTTGGAACTCAGGGGCTTTGTTTTTACAGCTCCTGACGCGGGTGTTAATGTTTCAAGTAGGGTAACTAGGGGAATATTAAAATCAATGGGCAGGCGGGCAGGAATTGCCGATTTAATCGTATGGATTAACGGCGGCACTGTCTGCATAGAATGTAAGAAGCCAGCAACGTATCGTTGGAGCGATAGATACAAACGCATGGTGATTGATGAGCGAGCCGGAACGCAGAGCGATGAGCAAAAAGCATTTCAAGCCATTATTGAAAAGCTGCCCGGACACCATTATATCGTGGCAAAAAGCGTGTCCGATGTGGTGGATTATTTCCACAAAAACAATATTCAACCAAAATAATGCTTGCAAATTAAAAAAGTTGTGCATAACATCATTTTGTATTTAGAAAGTCGATAGAGAGGGAAAAAATGAAACAGATTATACAAAAAAACATATCACGACACTACAAGCGATTGGAGCAAAGATTGAAAGAAATCTCTGCTCCAATTGTCATTTTAGAAACAATTTCAAAGGAATTCCGTTTTTTGGAAAGGGATTTATTAAGTGAGTTAGAAAGTAGGGAGAACCAAGAATGTCAGCCAGAAAACAAAGAACAGCAATAATATACAGCGATTGGAAAGATTTAATTGAGGAAATATCCGACGAGGATGCCGGAAAAATATTCAAAAATCTTTTGAGGATGCTTGATAATGAGATGATATTGGATGAGCCATCCGAAAAGGGTGTATGGCGGTTTATTGCTAAAAAATTCGGCGAGGGAATCCAAAAATGGAGCGAAAAGTCAAGAGCAAATTCACGCATAGCCAAGGAAAGATGGGAAAAATCCCGTCAACAAAAAGATGATGCGAACGTATGCGAACGTATGCAAACGCATACGAACGCATACGAACCTACAATTACGCAATGCGAAACGATGCCTACTGTTACTGTTACTGTTAATAATAATAGTTTAAAAGAAAAAGAAATATATAAAGAAAAAGAAAACCATTTTTTGGATTATCCAGATGATTTTGAATTTTTAAGTAACAGTAAATTTTTAATTAATAAAAGTTTTAGTTTTAAGTTGGACAATCGAAACATCAAGCCTTATGCCGATAGCTACGGGCCGCAGATAATAAACGCCGTCCAAAGTTGGCTTATAAAGAGCAAAGACGGAAAAGAGGTTGATTGGTGCTTCATTACCAAGCAGTTTGAAAACTTCCGCAAGAGAAGCGGACGACCGTTGATGATGAGATAAAGGGAGATTAGGAGATGAAAATCAGATTGTTAGAACTTTGTTCCGGATATGGAAGCCAAGCATTGGCTTTGAAACAATAGGGGGGAGCAATCATGACGGAGAGAGGAAAGAAGCCAACGCAATTTGAAGATTTTGACCGCAAAACGCAAGAGCTTATTCGAACCGTTGGCGAAACAATGGAATTCCCACAATACAAGCGTATATTCTCCAGCTACGAAAGAAAGTATGTTTTGCCGAAATTTGTTTGCTATTATGTGCTTTACGAGCGTGGTTTGAGTTATCCGCAAATAGGCTTAAGATTTAAGAGAAATCACACCTCAATCATGTCCGCAATCAAAAAAGCAAAGCAACTCCCCGAGTGTATGGTTATTGCAAACATCGTGAACGAAAAACTCAAGAGCATAGAGGAGAAAGATGCCGTCATAGACAAATACCGCACAGGAGAGCAAAAAAACAAGCTTTATGAGCAAATAAAAAATTATATCAATTCCGGTATGAGTGATGAAGAAGTTTGCCAAAAGTTAAATATATCGGCCGAAAGCACAAAAGAAATCATCAGCCTAATCAAACGCAGATGTAAGATGAAAAAAGTGCCGGATTATAAAAACTGCACAATCAGGAAAATTTATGTTTGACAATTACAATAAACGGTTATAATATTTTTATGTTTTTATAATATTTTTTTGAAAACGAAAAAAGGAAACAAAGAAATGAACGGAAAAAAAGCAAAGAAACTCCGCAAAACAGCCAGAGAAAACAGTGTCGGAATGCCAGAAGTTGAATACATCCTCACAAAAAAACATCTTATAAATTACCCCGGACTTCCAAGACCGGTGATGTGCGGCACCGTTGTATTAAAAGACACATGTACCAGAGCCTTGTATAAACAACTTAAAAGGGGAATGTAATGCTTAATGCAATATCACATATGACTAAATCCGAAAAGCAAGCGACCTTGAATCAGGTTAAGTTTTTGAATGAAGCCTGTGAGGTGGACCAAGATGAGGTTATGCGAGCCGTTACAGAATATGGTATTTTTATCAACGATTTAATACACTTCAACATGATGAAGTGCGAAGTGCTGCAAGATACCGGAATGCCTATCATTCCATTTACCGCAGAGGATTATAAAAATATTTGCGAGCAAAAAACCGAAGATGAAAGCCGCAAAGTTTTGTGTGAAATTTTAGCTAAAAAAACAACGGAGATGAAAATTACAGAACCAGAACAAACTTCTATGATAACCAAAGAAGATGACGAAAAAAACAACATCATCGGCGGCATTGCCGTTGATCGCTTGCGTTCTTTGATTGAGCGTATTGAACGCTTGGAAGAAGAAAAAGCCGCCATTGCTTCTGACATCAGAGATATATTTGCCGAAGCCAAAGGAGCCGGATTTGATACAAAAGCCATGCGTGCATGCATCAAGCTTCGCAAAATGAGAGCTGCAGACAGAGATGAGCAAGAATACCTCATCGAAACCTACCGCAAAGCATTGGATATTTAATTTTTTCATAGTGGCTGATTCCAAAGGTTGGATGGCGACAACCTATAACGGTATAATCGGAAACGCAAACGCTGGGCCACAAAAGTATCATATACAGCTAAATTATACCAACCGCCATAATTTTTTTAATTTAGGAAAGAGATAAAATGACACGAGGAGAAGAAATATTCAACATCCGGAAGACAATGCAGATGGGTCGCAAAGCCTTTGCTGCGGTTTGTCTAAGACGGAGCGAGCAGTCTGTCATCAAATATGAGGAGGGCTCTGTCAATCCGCCGGTCATTGTGATGCAAAGAGCCAAAAAATGGCTTGAGCTTTATAACGAAATTCACGAAGTAAGAAGAAGATAAGTTGGAGATGATGAAATGAGAACAAGCGAATACGTATCACTTGGACACCCGGACAAAATTGCAGATTACATAAGCGAGTATATTCTTGACCGCATTCTTGAGCAAGACAAAAATGCCAGATATGCGTTGGAAGTTCAAATAAAAGACAAGTTTGTAACCCTTGGTGGGGAAATCAGTACAAAAGCCAGCATTTCTGCCGAAAAATGGGTAAAAGAAGCCGTTGAGGAAATCGGTTATACAAAGAAATATGCCGAGAAATGGGGCAAGGAAAATACAATTTGCTCGGATGATTTACAAGTGCGTGTTCTTTTCTCTACCCAAAGCCCGGACATTGCTCAAGGGGTTAATCGTGACGGATGGGGCGACCAAGGCATATTCTTCGGCTATGCGGAAAACAACCCGGACACGAATTATATGCCTTTGGATCATTTTCTTGCCAAAGAACTGAACAACATCTTGTACAACAAAGCAAAGAAAGACGGCATCGGCGGACTGGACATCAAAACCCAAATCACGCTCGATGATGACGATATGATTGAAGAAATCATCGTTGCCATTCCGGCCAAAGACAAAAAAGAGTTTACAAAAATAAAACGCATTGTTGAAGCATGGGCCGGAAAGAAAAACATAACCCCCACCACAGTAACAATCATCAACGGCACCGGAAAATACATCAAGCATTCATCTATGGGAGATTGCGGAACCACCGGCCGCAAGTTGGCGGTTGACTTCTATGGCGGAAACTCCCCCATCGGGGGCGGTAGCCCATGGACAAAGGACGGCACCAAGGCAGACCTTGCTTTGAATATTGCGGCCAGAAGTGCTGCTCGTTACGAACTGATAAACTCAACGCATCCGTTCAAATTCTCCGCAGAATGCCGAATGAGCTGTTGCATTGGGAAGTCAGAAATAAACGCATCATTGATTATTAAAGACAAATATGGTCAAATTCTTGAAAAAAGACAAACAAAACAGATTTGTATCCCACAAGAGTTATTGATGCATTTGGTTTGCAAAATCCTAAATTTGCGTTATTATGTGAAAGGGGATTATTTGGTGTTGATGATGATGAACACCCATGGGAGAATTAAAAAATGCCGTTTGTTGAAGTCAAAAAGAATGGAAAGACCACATTCCGATTTGTTGAAGACTTAAAAGACTACGATGAAAAGCGATATCAGAATGAAGAACAAGGGGATCTGACTACAGGGTCGGCTTCCCTTGTTTGCGTTGGAATATCCAAAGAACGATTTGATGAAATCTTTAAAAAGGGGGAAAAAGATGCTTGAGCGAGAAGAAGACGTCAATCCGGACAAATACGCACTTGAAGAACCTTTGATATTTAAGGCTTCAATCTTTAACAACCTTAAAGATAAAAATATGCTGGCTCAAATAAACCAGCTCAAGGAAGATTATCTTGAGGAAATATCCAAAATCTGCAACATGCCTAAAGAAGACTTTGCAGACGAAACGCAAATTTATGTTGTGGCTCAAGATATCAACAACCGAGTGATTGGGTTTATATCGGTTGGGTTTGGCCACCCCACAAAGGAAGTGTGGGCTTGCCACGTTTACACGGTCCCGGAACACCGCAAGAAAGGTGTGTATAAGGAAATGATTGAGCGTTTGAAGCTATTCACCCAGCAAATCGGCTATAAGAGGATTGTGTCTGCCGTGTTTAAGGTTAACAAACCCAGCAAAAGGGCTCATCAAAAAATCGGTTTTGAAGCCGTTTCTGACATTATGTACCTGAACATTTTGTAAAATCTTATTGGGTTTATATAGTAATATTGGAGAAAATTATGGCAAGAGGGCATAAACAAACACTAAAGGTCTACACCTCAGAAGAAGCTCGATTTTACGGGGCTCTTGGTGGAAAAGCATCAGCCGATGCCAGAAGACGGAAAAAAAGCCTGAAAGAACTCACACAGGCATTGCTTGAGATGAAACCGCACGAAATCATCGCTGCAAAGTCAAAACAGCTATTCCCCGAAATCAACCCGGAAGATTTGACCAATGGCATGGTGTTGGCAATGGCGATGTTTGACAAGGCGATAAAAGAACAAGATGTAAAAGCGGCTCAGTTTGTGAGAGATACGGCCGGAGAGATGCCGGAGCAGGTCATAAGCGGCAACCTTGGGCAGTCAACTGTCTTTGTTACCGAGCAAGACCAAAACAATATCATCAAGCATATTCAAGAAGTATTAAATGATGGCCAACCAAAAACAGAAAAAACAAGCAAGCCCCAAAAAGGAACAAAAAAATAACACCTCTTTATCGGGCGAAATAAACCGAGAATACCTTGGCAAGACTTTGCTTGATGCCGGATTTGAGGTTTGGTTTCGTTATATGTTCCGAGTTCTTGAGGGCAAGCCTTTTATTATAGACCGTATCCACAAGGATATGTTCAATGTTTTTGATGACCTATATAACCTGCGAATAACTCGCGAATGTATGAACATTCCGCCCCGCGCCGGAAAAACAACCCTTTGCAAATATTGGCTCATTTACTGCCTAACCAAAAATCCGCGGTGTAATTTTATTTATACTTCATTCTCGCAAATGCTCTTGTCCGACATTGCCCGAGAGGTGGCTCAGATTTTAGAGCATCCGATTTATAAGGAACTATACGGTAACGGCTTGTATGGCGTGGAAGAAAAGGAAGAAAACCCGATTGATGACTTCTGGCGTGAATATCTGCTGAAAGAAACAGGGAGGGCCGTGTATGCCAGCAAACGCATTATAACGGCAAAAGGCGGGCAAATTCTGTTTGCGTCCATCGGCTCGACAATTACCGGGTTTGGCTGTTTTGACTATAACACAGAAGTTTTAACAGAAAAGGGGTTTATGAAACTCGGATATATTGTGGAAAACAAAATAGACGTGAAAGTTTGGAGCTATAATTTTGACAAAAGGCAGAAAGAGTTGCAGCCAATATACGATTATGTCAAAAACGAAAATTCGCCCTATATGGAGATTGAGCTAGATAACGGAGAAAAAATAAACTGCACGCCTGACCACGTCTTTTATTTGAAAAACGGAGAGGAGCGGAGAGCCGACTTTTTATCCGTGGGTAGCGAAATAATGTCTAATAAATTCGGGAATAGGAAAATAGTCAATATTGTCAACTGTAATCATAGCGCCCCCAGTTATTGTGTTACCTTATGGAATAACAATAACCTGTTTATAACCAAAAGTCAAGTATTGGTTCATAATTGCGGAATAAGAGGAACGAAAGGATTCTCTGGGGCCTTAATCATAGACGATGCAAACAAACCGGCAGATATTATGTCCGAAACCATGAGGGATAAAGTCCGCAAATATTACGATGAAACCTTGCTCTCACGCTTGAACGACAGTAACGTGCCGATATTTAACATTCAGCAAAGGCTCCACCTTGGCGACCTATCCGGATATTTGCTTGAGCAATACAAATTTGACAGCATTGTAAAGCCGTTGCTTGAGCCAGACGGCACATGCAACATTGCAAGCCAATACACACCGGAGCGTATCAAGGAAATCTCATTCAACGACACCATGTTCCAAGCACAATACCAACAATCACCGGTTGCCGAAAAAGGAAATATTATTCAACGTGATTGGTGGGTAATGTATGATGCCGACCACACCCCGATTGATGGCAAGCTGATAATAACGGCCGATACGGCATACAAAAAGACCAAGACCGCCGACTATTCATGTTTCCAAGTTTGGGAGCTTTTACGCAAAGAGATGCGTTTGCGTGATATGATTGTCGGTAAATGGGAATTCCCCGAACTTTTGGAAAAAGCCACCCAGATATGGCGGAAGTGGACAGACGACAGCTTAATCAATCCGGCCGCATTTATGTACATTGAAGACAAAGCATCCGGCATCAGCTTGGAGCAAACGCTCATCCAATCCGGCATCAATGCCATTTGTTGGAAGCCAAAGGAATATGACTACCCAGAGGACAAGGTCGGCAGAACACGAGAGCTTTCATGGGATGTTTATCGTGGTCTTGTAAAATTGAAAAAAGATGATAAAATGAGCCAGTATCTCGTCAACGAAGCGGCATTGTTTGCCGAGGATATGTCGCACGCGCACGACGATTCTTGTTTTGTTGCGGGAACAAAAGTCGCCACAATTTTTGGAGATAAAAATATAGAGGAATTAAAAGTTGGTGATTTAGTCATAACTCCTTGGGGTGTTTCTCCGATAACACGAACAACAAGCAGAATGAAGCCGGTTATTGATAATATTGGATTAACCGGAACTAAAGACCACAAAATATACACAACACACGATTATTCTTTTGACAGCCTTGAAAATGTTGATTATTCTATGGTTAGTAAATTAACCATAGAGGAATTAATCTCATGGCAAATAAAATCTTTATACTGTTCAATGGCAAAAAATACTATCTTAACCCAAAGACAGGATATTATGAAAATAAAATCTTTGCTGACGGAAAAAGAAAAACATTCCGGCTTCATCGGGTTGTTTATGAATTTTATTCGGGAAAAGAAATTCCTAAAGGCTATCACGTTCATCACAAAGACGAAAATAAAGATAATAACGACTTTAGCAATTTGGTGCTTTTATCACACAGCGAACACGCTAAACTTCATGGCAAAAAAACCGCTGAAATTTGGAAAAGACCTGAAATGCAAGAAGCAAATAAAAGAGGTAGAGAAATGTGCAAAGAGTGGCATCGCTCAAAAGAGGGAAGAGATTGGCACTCAAAACATCAAAAAGAATACATTGCCAAACTTCATATTACTAAAATATGTCCCGATTGCGGAAGAAGATTTAATACCCCAAACGACCACAGAGAGCAGACAATATGTCGATGGTGTCGAGATAAGTACCTTAAAAGAGAACTACGCAGGAAAGCCAAAGAAAAGGGTTTATAATATAACAGTTCGAGCTGGTTGCTATTATGCAAATAATATTTTAGTATCAAATTGTGATGCCGCATCAATGGCCCATTCTATCTGGAGATATGCCGGGGGCGGACAATAAAGGAAACACCAATGACACGAAGAAACAAAAACAAATCGCAAAAAGTTGCTAACACCATTTTAACCGGAGCCGGAGCAAACACCACGCAAGACCGTGGAAGCCAGCAAACGGCGGCCATATATTCACGCAACCCATATTTTAGAAACGACTTTTACAGCCGTTGGCAAGAGTGGGTGCGTTGGTACAATACCAGTTGGGAAGCCGGAAAAATTGTGGATATTCCTGTGCAAGATGCATTCCGCATTCCGGTAAAGATTACCGGACTTGAACAACCGGACATTGAAGCCATCGAGAAGTACATGAAATATCTTGATGTCAACAACAACTTCAAGCGAGCCGCCACCATTGAGCGATTGCTTGGCGGTTGTGTCATTATTGTTGGTGTGAAAGATGAAAACGACAACCCGGAATCAGTTCTTGACCTAAAAAGACTAAAACAAGGCGGCATTACGTTCTTAAATGTCATCACAACCGAAAAAATCACGAAATGCGAATATGAAACAGACGTATTCAGCCCGGAATATGACAAGCCGAAATATTACATGATAAACGGCATAAAGACCCACGTCAGCCGATTGATTGTCTTTGATGGCGACCCATTGTTTAATCATACATCCATGAACCTTTTGCAAAACTTCCGCTACAATCCGGCAGGCTTTGGCGAGAGCGTATTATCCAGATTATATGATAGCCTTGTCCGTGCCACCGGAACGCAAGAGGGAGCATATCACCTTGTGAACCTTGCCAGTGTTCTCTTGGTCAAATGCGAACGCTTTATTGACCTGCAAGCCACCAGACAAGGCAATGCCGCATTGAATATGCTTGATAAGATTGCCGAGCAACTGAGCATATACCGTGGAGCGGTTATAGATGGCAAAGGAACAGAGATAGCTCAACACTCCGCATCTTTTGGCAGCGTGCCGGAGCTTTTGAACACATACCTACAAATTCTTGCGGCCGGCTCCGATATTCCGGCAACTCGTTTCTTGGGCGATAGTCCGTCCGGATTAAACTCCACCGGAGAGAGCGACCTTGAAAACTACTACAACAACATCGACAGCTATCAAACAACACGCCTTGAGCCAAAATATCGCAAGATGCTTGACATCATTGGATCTTGCATTTGGGGCTTTGAAATTTGGAAAGAAAAATCGCAAAACTTAGAGATTGAGTTTGAGCCGCTTTGGAACATTAACAAAATGGATCAGGCAACCGTTGACAAGACCAGAGCCGACATACTCCGTCAGTTCAAAGAAGACGGCATCATCAGCGATAAGCAATATGCCGAAGAAATCAACAGCAAGAAAATTCTTGATATTGAGCTTGATATTGATGAATATGACGAAGATCGAGAAGAAATGATTGACGGCTCCGATATTCCAAGCCTGAGAGATGAAACCGACCGAGTAATTGATACCATAGGAGCTAAGCCGAATGTCGATAGCGGTGTTAAACAAGAAACCGGACAAGGTTAAAAAGAGCCAAAAGGCTAATCCGATAAAAACCCCGAAGACTTTGGAAGATGACGCTCGGATAAGCATTAACAAGATTGTGCGTGAGGTAAACGCCGAACTCCGCGCCATTTCGGATAATGCGAAGACGAACACGCCGGAGCAGACCGCCGCGCTCTTAAACGACTTCAAACGCAGATGGCGAGCCATTATTGAGCCAATAGCCGATAAAATCAGCAAAGAGTGGGTAAAAGCCATTGATGAAAACAACTATGAAAAAACAATGGCTATGCTTCGTAAAGCCTTTGGCGTAGATATTGTCACTATATTGGAAGACAAAGACATCGCCGACACGCTTGAAGCCATGCGCCTCAACATGGTAAACCTGATTGTAACCATACCGGAAGAAGCATTAAAAAGGGTTTCTCTGCGTATTTATGAAAACTACCAAGGGATACCTATGCCGGAAAACCGCACGCTCCAGCAACAAATAAGCCAAGAGTTCAAAACCACATACCGGCAAGCTAAAGTTATCGCGCGCGACCAAACCGCAAAAATTAACGCTTCCTTAAATAAAATCAGGCAACAGAAACTCGGCGTTGATATTTACATCTGGCAGACAATGAGAGATAGCCGGGTTGTCGGAAAGCCGGGCGGATTATACCCTAAAGGCAATGACGCGCACGGCAACCACTACATTATGCAGGGTTTATACTGCAAATACAGCGACCCGACAGTATTTTCTACCGACGGCAAGACATGGCGGAAAAGGACGGCGACAATGCCAAAGGGCGAGCCGGGGACAGATATTCAATGCCGATGCTTTGCCGAACCGGTTTTATATTGGGAAGCCGTTAAAAACAATCTTGTTGTAGCTTAAGAAAACCAAGCACTCCGTAAAAAGAGTGCATTTTTTTGCATAAATTATAAAAAAGTGCTTGCATATTACAATTATTTGTTATAACGTAAAGGACGTAAAGGAGATGAAACATGGCATACAAAAAATTAAATGAAGCATTAAAAAAAGAGCTTCTCAAAAAAGTTGATGAAATGGAAATCAACGTAGAGGAGCTGAGCAGCTACCATTGGGAAAGCAATCCTTACGGTGTAGAGTCGCAACTTATCGGGACGAGCGGCGAGGGACAATGGGATGAAAACGAAGAATGGCAATCCAAAATTTCCAAGATGAAGAAATATCTTGAGGCTGACGGTGCCGGAGAATATTTAACCCTTGCCGATGAGGACTGGGATAATCAGGACGATAACGACTGCACCACCTTAACAAACGAATGTATCAACTATCTTTCAACCTTGGAGAATTAAGATGTATAGCGATGAAGAATGGCAAAACCTAAAACAATTTGACGCTCACGGAAAATCAGAGCCAAAATACACTAACGCAGAAAAGATTACCTTTTGGTTTTGCGGTGCTATTATGTTTTATTTAATCTGCCAAGTTTTAAGAGTGGTTTTATGAAAAAGAACACAATAGAACAACTTGCCAAAGGGATTGAGAATCTTCGCCGGAAAGTAATAAAAGCAAAGAAGTTCACCAAAAAGAACGATTGGAAAGAGTTTAGAACAAATATTAACAATACCTGTTCTTCTAATGGTAGGAAAGCGGAATTTGACTCCGTTAATGGTGGTTCGAATCCATCACAGGTAGCCAAGTTTAAAAGGAAAATAAAATGAATACTATAGAAACATTAACAGAAGTATTTGCATTAGCAAGCGGTGCAGTAGATTTAGCTGATAAATTGATTGAAGTTACCAAAGGAAAGGGTAGAAAAGTTGATGGGGACTCCGCTCAAATAGGCTCATCAGGGTCCTACGCTCAAA
>UMKS01042228.1_pt1 | contig 12018 bp, 13 predicted proteins | sample 1966351 | NCBI WGS metagenome assembly UMKS01 (sample SAMEA4836184, study PRJEB28245) | human gut metagenome | biome: gut microbiome; material: fecal sample | place: Denmark | collected 2008
TACAGGTTACATATAGGCAATTTCAGTTGCCATTCTCTTAGAAAGACCTTTGGCAGACAGGTCTACAACATGAATAACGACAATTCGGAGCTTGCACTTGTCAAGCTCATGGAGCTATTCAATCATTCCAGTGTGTCAATTACTAAGAGATACTTGGGATTAAGGCAAGAGGAACTACTTAATACCTATGATTGTCTTAGCTTCTGATAATTGAGATTTGAGACAGAATGAATCGGAGTTTACATATTTATGCTCTGAATAGTTCTGTCTCAATTTATGGATATTCAGAGTAGAAATAGCTCTCAACTCTCATTTTAACAGATACATTTAATTGCAGAATAAAATACCTTTCATTATCTTTGTGCCAATCCTAGAAATAGGAGGACATATTAACGAAAGGTGTTTTGCATAGTTCTTGTCTCTAAATTCGCCAAATTTATACAATCACAGGAACGTGCACAACACCGCACTAGTGCTATATGCCTATCTAATGATAGTTCATATATCGTCTGGTGCGGGTTACTGTTGTGTATTTGTGATTGGAGCGTTTGGCGATGCTTGGAGACATATACATTGGCAGTTCCCGCACCTTCTTGTATGTAGAACTGTATCTATCGGGAACTAGGTACAACTAATGATAGACTATGGAACAGGCATATTTACAACTAGTCCCTACTTCTCAAACAGTATGTAGACAGTTAAAATCTTCACTAAATCCAGAGATTAGGCATTTTTATCTTAAAATTTTTGGGTAAATAAACTAAGTGATTATTATATTTGTGACAAGATAAAGTATTATAGCAGTCAATTATATGCTATCAGTTCTCTAGTACTTTAAATACTATGATTAACTACTTTCTTGGGGAGAATTGGAGAGTATAAATCAATATCTATAAGAAGCAGACATACTACTTATTTACCTATTCAGTTCTATTATCAGATAGTAGAATGAATCCACAGAATTATATTCAACCTTTTAACAAGGATTATTTAGATTATATACCCTTCACTATGAAAGGTTGAATAGCAGCTAACATACAGAACTATTAGATTTTAAATTTATGTATCTATTAATGATTTTATTAAGTAGAGGTAGAATGTCTGACTATGCAGATTCTTCTTCTGGATATGGTGCTGAAGTATTCACAGTGATACTGATAATTGGATTTGTATTATATGCAATTATTGAACGTTGGAGATATAAGAACAAATGATTTATTATCATGGAATTAAGAAGAATATTGTTTATATGTTTACTGGGTATGTTCAGCATTAACATACTTGCTGACAACTATAAATTTGACTATGCAGTAATTAATAATGAGAAAGTAACTACTGTTAATGCGCCTAATATTACGGCTACTCTAATCAGCTCTACCAAAGCTACTGTTACTTATCAGAATGAAACCATTGTATTAGTTTCTAAGGATAATTTAAAGTATGAGGGACGTGGTAAGAATGGAGTAATAGTAGTTGCCAATAAAGTTAAAGGAGTGTTGAGTAGAATAACTATAGGAGCGACTGTTAACAATCAAATAGTTATGCTTATTTATAAACGAATTAATAATTAGAAGATATAGAAATATGAAATGGTTTATAGCTGTACTAGTAGCATTATTAGTGTACTTTGGGCTAGGCTGGGTTATTAAAGATATAACCTATTCCATGATGAATATTAGTGATAAGGCTACATTAGAAGAGATAGCCAATATTGATTTGATAGTGTATGCTGTTCTTGCAGGAGTGTATATTATATTATGCTTGGGCTATCTAATGGAGAAGGTAAATGATAGCGATGAATTGTTTAATAAATATATGAAAGTTGTGCTACTACCTATTGCAGCATATTGTATTAGTCGTTATTTAATTCCCCCCTCTATAGGTAGTGCTATATTATTTAATCTACTGAATATAAGTGGGATGATTATTATAACCTTACTTGCTACACATATATTATCGGAAGAATAAAACATTAATAGTATGGAAGATATGTTCTATGCCATTATAGGACTAGCCTTTATTATCACTTTGGCAGTTATAGCACAGAAGAGAAGGAACAAACACTTCACTAAGAAGTGTCCTAAATGTGGTTATCCAACTGTACGCCCTAAACCTACAGGGCTTAAATACACAGGTGGGTGTCCTTGTTATGATTATAAATGTCCTCAATGCGGACATAAGTTCTATAACTAATTTATTAACTATTTAATTATGATAGCATTTTGGTTAATTCATGCAGGCTTTTATTTATTGACATTCTGGCTTGGAGTGAAATACAATAAAGTATTGCAGGTGAATGGTAAGAGGAATGGAATTATATTAACTATCTTCACTTTGCTCTTAATCATACTCATTACTGGATTATTTAATTATTATGGACTATTGTAAATAGTGAATATTAGGTTTCAATTAGAAGAAGATGAAGAACTACTATCAAATATTAGGATTGGAAGAAGGTGCAACTTTGGATGAAATTAAAGCTGCATACAGGGAATATGTAGTGAAGTTTCATCCAGACAAACATAATGGAGATACCTTCTTTAAAGAGAGATTTCAAGAGGTACAAGAAGCATACGACTATTTACGTACACATTATACAGGATGCAATGAATTTGTAGATGAAAGGGGAAATACAACTGTATCATCTGTTAAAATGCCAAGTTCTAGTGATATTGAATTTACAAGTTCTAGTAAACAGGTCTATGAAGGAGATACTGTTACACTAAAGTGGAACGTAAGATTTCCTTGCTCAATATCTCTTAATGTTGATACTGATAAATCATACTTTGACCGTACAAGGTATGATTTGCCTTTACATGGAAGTACGGAAATACACATAGGTAAAGTAGAAGAGGAAGTAGTTGTTACCTTACATTGCTCAATTAATAACCGTACAATATCCAAAGAAATACACCTAATAAGGAATCGTACAATAGACGTTATGTTACATAATGACAAACGTTATATGAGATTAATCAAAATAAATAAAGCTATTAAATCCATATTCAAAGTATTGCCATTGGTATTAACAGTTCCATACATAATAATGTTATGTGCCATATCTGAAACATTTCCTGCATATACGGATAATACAATATTGAACAATGTAATAGAATGGGGAGCTTATATTCTTGGTTGGTTAATGATTTGTTATATTGTACCATTAGTAATGGAGATACAAATTACAAGTCCGATAAATGATAAAATAGAACAGCGCATAAGAGAAGCAAACTCGAAATACAATTAGTAAGCATAGTTATGAATATAGAATCAACTTCATTATGGATTGGATTAGCTTTACTTTGTTCATGTCAATCCAGACAGCAAGTAACAGCACCAGTCTCCACTATAGATAGTACATTACAAACTAATGCTACTGCCATATTGGAAAGCAAGTTATCAGAAATAAATGCCCAATCTGGGCAAGTTATAATTATGGAAGTTCAATCAGGGCAAATAAAAGCTCTGGTTGGACTTACTAGGAAAGACAGTACGAACTACCAATCATGTGAGAACTTCTCTGTATGGCAGTCTACTGGTCTGATGCACCCAATATCGCTATTGGCAGCTTTAGAAACTGGTAAGGTGAAGTTGAGTGATAAGGTTGATACAGGAAATGGTATCTACCAAATTCATGGCAGAGAGCTTAAAGACCATAATTGGCATAGAGGTGGATATGGTGAGCTTACAGTACAAGAAGGATTGGCAGCTAGTTCCAATATTGCTACTTATAAGACAATGGAGAAGGCTTTTGGTGATAATCCTCAAACCTTTTTCGATTTACTTGCTAATATGAGCTATGGTAAACCGGATAGCATCAATGGAATAGCCAATCTAAATCCTGCATACTTTGTAACTCCTAAAGATAACAATTGGGCTAAGAGTGATTTTGCATGGTCAAGTATTGGATATAATCAACAAATATCACCTATCCAAATACTAACCTTCTATAATGCTATCGCCAATAATGGGAAGATGATACAGCCTCAACTATATAAGGATAGTGTAGTAGTTATTAATCCTCAAATAGCAAGTAGGGCTAGTATTGATAGTTTAAAGAAAGCTCTAGTATTTAATATTACTGACGGATTAGGTCAACATGCCAAGTCTGATAAGGTACTAGTTGCAGGTATGCAGGGAACTAGTTCATTATCTACTAATGAGGATAGTACTAAGGATATGTATGCGGTAGAGTTCTGTGGTTACTTCCCTACTGATAATCCTAAGTATAGTATCATAGTTTCCATTAATAAGGCTGGATTACCTGCAAGTGGTGAACTAATGGCAGGTGATGTATTTAAGAAGATAGTTGGATTACTATTTCCTTGTTGAATCATACTCATGCTGTTAATATAATATTCAACCTTTCTTAGTCATATATCTATATATAATACCCCTATGCCGGAAAGGTTGAATATTTATAAATGGCAAACGAGACATGCGTAAGAAGTTCATCAAATCAAGTCGCCCAACCTATAAGAAGCGAATCAAGAAAGCTCAACAAGGAATGAGATTTGTTAGTTATAATCCAGTAAGTAATCCTACAATAGATTACACTGATATTACTAATCCTATTAATCCATTTAGTGAGTATAATTATAATACAGTTTACGATAAGCCGGAAGCATTAGTAGTACCAGTAAGAGATACTAATGAACCTGATGTAGTAGCTAATAATCCTATAGCAGAGCCAGTAATTAATAAGCCAGTAGCTAGTAAATCTGTTACTGATAAACCTGTTACTAAAACTGCCAACTCAACTTGGAAGAGTCCATATACTAACAAAAAGCAATGGTCTACAGAACTTATTAATGCCTATAAGAAGGCAGGTATTACTAATGATAATGCAATTAGAATGTTATTAGCACAAGACGCATTAGAATCTAGTTGGGGTAGGTCTGCACAAGGTAAGTACAACTTTGGCAATTTAACTACTGGTAGTTCATGGAAAGGTGATTATGTAACTGGTAATGATAAAAATGCTAAAGGTGAAGCTATTAAGCAGAAGTTTAGGTCTTATAATTCTATGGATGAGTATGCAGCAGACAAGATACAATTCTTAAAGAGACTATATGACTTTGATGAGAATGATGATATTAATAAGTTTGTAGCTAAGCTTACTGGTTCTAATAAAGGTAAGAGAAGATATGCAGAAGCTAAGGAGTATGCCAATTCATTAAGAGGTGTGTATAATAGTTTCAAAGCAGGTGGTATTATTAAATACCAAGAACCTGCACAACCTATTAAATATATGGGAGGTTATGATAAGAGAGGTAATATGGTATTGCCAGTTACTAATGAGAATGGTATGAATAATGTAACTTTACCAGAAGTAACAGTTACTCCTAGGAATATTAATCTAGCAGGAGCTGTAGATAGAGGAAGGAGAACTGTTGGTAATATGGGTAAAGAGATACTATCTGCAACTACTCCATTAGGTGATATAGAATCAGCTAAAGATATATACCAAGATGCTAGGTCTGGTAATTATGGTCAAGCCGCCTTGGGTGCAGGATTACTATTACTTCCTAACTTTATTGAGAAGCCATTAAAGGCACTTAAACGAGTTGGTAAGAAGGTTGTTAAAGCATCTAATAAATATCCCGCTAAGAATTTAGAGGTTAATCTTAATCCAGATAGAAGTTGGAATATGGATAAGATACATAGTGATGTAGATAAGGGAACTAAGGAAGCTATAGATTTCTTGGAATCAGACGTAAAGAAGGAGACTGAATTATATAACAAGGAACTAGCGAAGAGATTAGGATATGAACATTTTACACCATACCCAAATGGCGCAGATAGGGCTAGAGTTAAAGTAACGCCAGATTATGAAACGATTACTTATCCAAATGGGGAGTTTGCTGGTAGGGTAGCATTTGATGCAGACCCTTCTAAAGATATACTACAGTATAATAAGCATTATAACTTACATCCAACTGCATACCATGAAACTCTACATAGAGGATATTATGGAATGGCTGATAAGGACAGGATGCCAATGGGAGGTAATTTGTTTGAGCATGTTAAACGTAAGACTAATACTAGGGATTTCTACAACTTTAAAACCAAGAAGTTATTAGTTCCAGAGAATGAAGCTCCTGATTTAGAGACATATAATTACTTGCTTATAGAGGGAGAAACAGCCGCTAATACAATGGAACTAGGTAAGAGATTGGGATTGCAACCAGGACAAGAATATCCAGGCAGACAAGCTTTAGAGCAAATGCTTAAGGAGTTCTCTGAATCTGGTAATGAACATGCATTTATAACTAAGTACTTAAATATGAAACATCCTAAGAGAGTATGGAACGCATTGACAGGTAAGTATTTTGTATATCCATTAATAGGAACTACATTAATAGGAGGAATGAGTTATGATAGAAATGAGTAATAGTGAGTATAACGAATTGCTTAACGACCTTTATGCTAAGGTTGAAGCAGGAGAGATGACTGAAGAAGAAGCTTGTAAGAAGATGTGGAGTGTAGATAAGATATGGATGGCCCCAGACCCACGTGAACCGCATGATGTACCAGATGATTATATACCACCAAGTAACAATACTTAACATATTGCCATTTGTTTAATAGGTTAATAATCAATAACTTTACATGTAGATATATAACTAATAACATTAAATGGATTAATATGGATAAGCAATTAAAACGTAAAGACTTAGTACTTGTTAAATGGAATAGCAAGTACATGACTGATAGAGAAGGATGCAGTCTATCAGAAGGTGTTAGATACTTAGATAGAGATATAGAAACAAGTACAGTAGGTTACTTCATAGAAGAAGATGATAAAGCTATTGTACTTGCTTCAAGTATTTATGGTATTAATATACCTGATTCATTATGTAAGGATTGTATGGTAATTCCTAAAGCCTATATAAGTGAGACTATCGTTCTAGACGCTCAATTCGGTCCTCTAAATCACTAATAGTACTTTCTAAATCCTCAATCTTCTCTTGAAGTTCTTTAAATTTAGAATCGGAGTTAGGATATACGCCTATAATATAATCATCAATAACACAACTTATAACGTTGTATTCTACACCGTCTATGGTGTCTTGACTGATACAGAAATTAGTGTTATTACACTTAGGGCATTTGATATACATAATCTATAAGTATTAATGGTTAAACATATCACAAATATACAGATTATTATTAATATAGCAAGTAGATAATTAATCTTAACATGATGTATTAGTCTTGTATGATTAACATCAAATCTAAATATAATAATGAGTAAAATAGTAACAGAAGGTAGACTAAACGAATTGACTGGTATGTCAATAGATTATGGGAAGGGGGGGGGACTGCCCGACTTATAAGGAGAAACTTTTATATTATTAGTTCTGCGATTATATAATAAAATAAGCCCAACTTAGCTTTCGCTAGGCTGGGTTTTATTAATTATAAAGTATGAGTATTTAATGTGTGCAATTTTACCAAATACAATATTGATAATCTTAATAGATAGAATGACCTGTTTTATTATTCTTGTAAATCTTTCGTATTAGTGTGGTTATCTATCTAGGATAATCGTTATAAATTCTTACACGTAAATATTCTATAATAATAAAGAAGTTGTATATTTGTGCTTAGCATTTCAAGTTATGGTTTCCATTAACTTAATGCTATAATTGATAAATAAACCGACTAAATAATGTAATATGCGAAGGGAAGAAGTAGTGGCACAATGGCAGAGGGAATATGATAGCTTCTTACAAGACTGTATGAATAGGGATTGGGCTAAGATTGCAAGAGCTGATGAACCCAATAGGGATTGGGCTATAATGTTTGAAGTAGATAGGTCATTTATAAATAATGCGAAGAGTTTGCTCTTTACTATAGAGAATCGACTGTATGATGTGTTACAATTCTTATTAGATAAAGGTGCTGACCCCAATTCTAGTTTAAGGAGGTACAATAGCGATAGAAGGTGTTATGAAAGCACAACTCCATTGATAGAGGCTGTTAAAATAGGTAATTTAGAATCTGTTAAAATATTACTCGATAATGGTGCAGATATTAATTTCTGTGTGGAGAGAAACCTATCAGATAGAGACGTATATTTTAACAAGACAAGGATTAGAGTGAAAGAACCTTCTGATGATTTGTACATTAAACCAAGAGAGAAGAGAACAGATGATGAGAAGATGTATATTTGGAAATATAGTACGGGAGAGTTAGCCAATATGTCTCCTATACAAATTGCCTATAATTATCGTCATGACAACATTGTTGATTATTTGTTGTCTAGAGGGGCTACGATGAAAGTTAATATAAGACCTAGTGGAATCTTCCCGTTCCCCTTTACTACTTTAGGCGAAATGTTGAGACGCTGTAAATTGTATTTTATCAAAGAAGTTGGACTATGTGAAGAACGATATTATGCTTTACGTACCCAAGTTAGGGAGTTTGAGAGTACTAAAGAATTATTAAAGGGTTATGAAGTACGAAATGCTGTGCCATACCCCTTTAGGATTGTTTCAACAGCAGTACTTCTTCTAGATAATTCTCTTGAATTTAAATTCCAATACATGGCATTATACTCACTATTTATTTTAGAATATTGGAATGAAATAATAAACTTGAAGACCCATATTGCAGCTTATGCAAAGGTTGATGATATTGGATATTTGATATGTTGGCTTGTAAAGGAAACAGAATATTCGAAATCTACAAGGCAATCACTAGGTTTAAAATAAGAAGCTGTCTGGTCAATAATCTAGTTGTATTCTATTTGAAAGTTGAATGTTTCTTATATAGCCATAATCAATACTACCTTTTATTGCAGAATATATTTATATAATACCCCTATCTATGAAAGGTTGAATAGTTGCATTATAAGTATAATTCACTACCTTTGCAGCGTGGGTAAATCCTACAAAGGAGATTATTAATTTATTGGATAACTAATCTTGTTCTACATAGTTGATGTAAACCAATATGTAAACCGGAGTATAGTTAGTGTAGGAGAGATTTATAAAGCTTTTATTGTAATGTGTTGATTATTAGAGATATATTACAATCGTATTCGACCGGCGAAGTCACCGGCAAGAAGGACTTAAAATCCTTTGGCCATTGCGGCTGTGCGGGTTCAAGTCCCGCTTCGAGTACGAGTATTCCTGATTAAAAGCTCTGTAAATCTTTGATTTACGGAGCTTTTTTGTTTATGTATCAGTTATGGTGTTATTTTGTCTTTGATACTGACTAAAACCGGATTTGAGTTTGATTTATGAGCTTTATGTAAACCGGGAGGTAAACCGGAAGTGTATATGAAAGCCACGGTTAATGTATTGTCTGACGGGCCTGAATATCTTCCGGTTTTAGCACTCAACTCGTATTATATTAAAGAGAGTATTTCTTGGATGCACCGGCGTAGATGCCTGTCTTTTCAAAATCACATAAGATACTACGGGTGTTTTTGGAAACTTTGGGGATGTATACATCCACTTTGATGCACGACTGACTCTGTGCAGGATCAGCAATGTGCAGTTCTGCACTACTTTGATAGATATCTTTGAGCATTAATGCGCATGCCTTATCTACTTTTACAGTAATATCTTTGTGAGTGAAAGTTCCTTCCCGGTAAAATACCATTTGCCAGATATTCAGCTTCTTGTTTCTTACGATCTGCATGGCATCCGTATTTGCCAGGATTTCAATCCCATTCTTTTTATTGTATGCATTCATCTGTCGGGCAGAAGTTATTCCCGGTGCTATGATGTATGCATAAGTAGCGTTACGAGGGTTAGTTCCATGATTGAATCCGAGTGTGAAAACCTCCCGTTGTTGCATTTCTTTCGATTCTGTATGGTTGATGTCATACCATGAGCCCGTTTGTTGCTGATTGCATAAGAATATCCTGCCGCCTTGAGGGAAGATATATCCGATTCCGTTATGTAATACCCAATCGGGAGAATCGTAGGAAAATTCTCCTTTCTTTATTGTCGTTTGCTGCTTGTTCTGCGATAATAATATGTTCTTGTCATCAAGCAAACACTGGTTGATTGTGGTGTATACAGGTGCGTATGAAGTAGAATTGATTCCTGATCCTAAACACACCACTTCATTGTCGAAAAAGAACCAGGCTTTTTTGGCTCCGGTATTCACACCGGCATAATTGTCCATGTAAGCATAGGCGGACACTCCGTAGATACTGTCGGACACCCCTCCGGCAAAAGTGGAAGTTCCCCGAGTCTGCCAGTCGCTTGCGGCCATTGGGATCGTGTCCAGTTGCGGAGCCGTTGTTCCGGGGATTCTGCGCCAGTTCCATGCTGGGAAGATATTGGCATATTCATTTCCTTGAGTTACGATATTGGTACATCCGTCCGACATGAAATAAGTTTTGAGGTTTTCTCCGTTGCCGTATTCACAACGCATGGTGCGGGTGGATACAGTACGGACGTCGAACGTATAGCCGGGGCGTACGTGCAGGGTATAGTCTCCTCGGAAATAATGTGTATGCAGAGGCTTTAGTTTGTAGTCGGCAGCCTGTTCATCTTTTAGACGTGCGATGATAGCTTTGTACTCTTCAATATGTTCCGGATCGAGAACCGCCATACGTTCGGCAAATAGGGCGGTGGCGCTTTTGTCGGTGATATCTTTCCGGCTTATGCCTCTGCCCAGTACATCGAAAAGCATATATTTTCCGCGTATGGCCTGATAATAAGTTTGGCGCATGAACTTGCTTAACAGCTGTATCTTCTCGGTGCTCAAGGCATATTTTGTTCCTTGGGTATACATAGCCACCTGAGTTGTTCCTTTCAGGATCTCATCGCCATATCCACCGATATAAAGTTGTACACCATGTTGGAAATAAGAGTTGTCGTGCTGGAAACCTTCTTTTACTGTATATTCTATCGGACTGTAAGCATTTGCGAGAGCCGTTTCCAGGTCGGCCTCGTTTTTTTCCAGACATGACCGGTAAATCCAGTGAAGTGCGATGTCGGTTCTGTTAGCACCGGTCCATTTGACGGGGTCTCCTCCTTCTTTGCGGATACGTTGCAAGGTTTTAGTTTCCAATTCTGCCGGTATCTGTTTTTTCCCGACACGCATCTGTATAAGCAGTATACCGATTTTCTGCGGTTCGGCAATCTGGTTGTACCACCAGTTGTTGCAGTTCGGATTGCGTTCATACCAATATTCCAGCCCTTTCACTATCTTATTATAGATATCTTCGTTCTGATAGTAAGTATTCTGAGGGTTGGTGTAGGCAAATGCAAAATCATACAGTCGGTCTATGTGAGTGAGAGGTTCCCAGTTTGTACGGTCGCGGCGGCTGTAGTCCACGTCGGTGAAACAGCCTTTGGCGGTATCGTATTTGTGTAGAAACTCGTCAATAAGCGGATTCTGTGCAAAGTCTTTCCTTATTTTCTCCATTAAAGTTTCAAATTCATCATTGTCGGAGGGATATAGGTTGTTGATGTAGTTTTGGCTAGCCTTTGCCGTACTTGGTGTGAACAATCGGACAATTAAAAGCAAAAGGATGATAATGTGGTAATTGAATTTCATGTTATTATTGATTTAATACGTTGTAATAAATTATAGTGGGCAAAGATATGGAAATCTTGTAATATGGCCGGTCACAATTATTTTTTTCTTTATCGGTTTATTGGTATTTTTTGCCTCGTGCCTTATTTATTTCTAAAATGGGACAGAAGTACACTGCTCGGTTCAGATACAGTACCGTATCTTTCTTCTTCCTGATTTGTGTAATCGTCATTGTTTCTTATCTTGATTTCTTGCGATTATAAGTGTTCGCTACGGGTAGCAGGGCATGCATGGATTGTTTGTAGTGCAAGTTGTTACATAGCTTGAACACAATAAAGACTGAAGTTGCTTGTTTACGGGCAGGTTAAGTAAGACTTTATAAGAAGGGAAGCCGGTATAGTTGTGTTGAGATACCGGTATTATTCTGTCAGGATACCGGTATTACTAATTCGCCACGGCTGTGACGAGTTCTTCTCACAGCTGTGGAGAGATCCTTTCACGGCCGTGGCG
>UMKS01013203.1_pt1 | contig 11509 bp, 9 predicted proteins | sample 1966351 | NCBI WGS metagenome assembly UMKS01 (sample SAMEA4836184, study PRJEB28245) | human gut metagenome | biome: gut microbiome; material: fecal sample | place: Denmark | collected 2008
TGTAATACGACTATACGATAAAATCGTTCAATTCCTCTTTCAGTAATTTCCAATTCGGGAAATAGCGACTCAGTAGAGTTGTAAATTCTTCATTGTGCAACCGCACCTTAATATGCAGTAATTCATGGACGACGATATATTCGATACAGTGTAGCGGTTTCTTGATCAGTTCCAGATTGAAAATAAGGTTTTGCGTTCGATGATTACAACTGCCCCACAAAGTTTTCATTTGTTTAACCTCCCATTTATTTGCCCGAACATCCAGAATTTTTTCCCATTTGGCAATTAAAGCGGGCAACAGTTTTTTCAACTCTGCACGATACCACTCTTTAAGTATTTCGGCTCTACGTTCCAACGGGCAGTTTTCGCGAACATGCAAAACAAGATATTCATTCCCTTGCACTTCGACTTTTGCAGGAATATGGTCGTAAACGACTTTCAAACGATACCGTTGTCCTTTGTAATAGTGATTTTCTCCCGAAACATATTCGCGAGGCGTCTGGCGGTTTTGATCGAGAATCTGCGACACACGTTGCCTAATCCATGGAAGTTTAGTTATCAGAAATAACCGGACTGCATCTTCCGTCATGGCAAGCGGGGCAGAAACATGTATTCGCGCATCGGGCGGGTAGATGGTCAAATGCACGTTTTTGATAGCCTTCCACTCAATCTCGGCAGACAGATCGGATAGGGTGATAACAGTCATCAATACTCTTTTTGTGAGATGATAATTTGCATAATATCATCAATCTTGTCTTCTGTCGTGTCAGGTAAAGCATTGCGGACGGCTTTACGCACTGCTTTCATCTTCAATCCGCTGCCGCTTACATCCCTGAAGCCATCTCGGGCATTAGCTTTTACGGCATTGTGTACGCGAATTGCGAGTTCCTCGTTATGATTCAGATTATCGTACAGGGCACGTTTTCCTTTGGTATCGAGCGTTATCGGATATTTCGTCCGTGTTTCCGAGCGCATTTCTTTGAGCTTCTCGATAAGCCGTTCGATCAACTCTTTATATTGCAATTTTCCATCGTGCTGTTCCTGTAATAATTGATTCAGCAAATCTGACATTCTGTCGAAATAAGCGGGATTGTTCGGTCGCTCGCTGATAATCATCTTGCGCATGTTAGCCGCCAATACCTCGGCAACGGAACGTTCGTTCCGGCGGATATTTTTCGGAAGGGCGTCGATGGCCTCATTTCCGCCGAGATCGAGTAAGTCAAGGAACGACACATCCTCTAAATCCACGAGTTTCTCGCTATCTTCTGCCCGTACATAATTATCGATCAGTTGACGCATAGCTGGGTCGTAGAGTTTCAAATCGAGTACGTCACCGCTTTTGAGTTTTATCTCATCTTTTAGGTCGTTGAAATAATCGACTTGCCGTTTGATTTGTTCCGCTTCCTCTTTCGTATATCCTGCTGCTGTCATTTCATTGGCGATATCTATGTAACGACGGACGAGGGTCGATACTAACTTGTAAAATGTTTCGCGTTTTGCACTATTCGCTTCGCATTCATCCTGTTGTTCCTTGATTGGCGTTGTTTCCGAATAAACGAAATAGGCGAAATATCCGGCTTGCGTTTGCGGATTTACGGGTTCGCACAATGTATATACCGCTTGTATGGCTTCTTCTAACCCTTTGCGTCCCTCGGTCAGACGATTGGTCAGTAAGCCTTGAATATCCGCAGCGTCATATTGATCGAACGCCCCGTTCGTATAATCTTCGATTGCGTTTTTGATAGCACCAAACAAATCTTGATAATCAATAATATAACCGAAATCCTTTTCGTCGCTATCCACTCTGTTCACGCGACAAATCGCCTGAAACAGGTTGTGGTCACGCATCTTTTTGTCGATATACAGGTAGGTAGCCGACGGCGCATCGAATCCGGTGAGCAATTTATCCACGACGATCAGCAGTTTCATATCTGCCGGATGCTCTATGAATTCCTTCTTCGCCCACGCTTCGAACTGTTCGGGCGTGCGGTCGCCGATCATTCTTTTGTAGATTTCGTATTTGGTAAAATCTTCCGTTTCGCCTTCGCCGACGTATTCGTCCTTTACTGACGAACTGTTCGCATCGTAGCTCGTCACAACGGCGCAGTGCCCTTTCAATTCCGTAGATTGGAATACCTCCCAATAGCGACAGGCCTGATAAATAGAGTCGGCTACAAGCATCGCATTGCCGTATCCGCCGGACAAGGCACGCTTGGTGTCCATATCTTGACATATATCCGCCACGATGCGATGGATACGTTCCTTGCTGCTGAACAATTTTTCCATCTTCGCCCAGCGTGCTTTCAGTAGCGACCGGGCGACCTTGCTCAACCCTGCTGTCTTGGAATCGAACCACTCATCGATCTTTTCGCGCTTGCCGAGGAATTGCTCCACATTCCGGGCTTCGTAGCGTAGGTCGAGGATAACCTTGTCCCGAACGGCTTCGTGGAATTTATAGCTGTGTATGTATGAACCGAATGTCTCGATGGATTTCTTCTTGTCCGTATGCAACAATGGGGTTCCGGTAAAACCGATTAACATGACACGTTCACCCATGATATGCTTCATCGCTTCGTGCAGCATGCCGCCCTGCGAACGATGGCACTCGTCGATAAAGACGTAGATATTGCCTTTGGCTTGAAACCCCTGCGGAAGGTTCTTTGCGACCTCCTCCAAATAGAAATCGAGCGATTTTACCGCTTTCTTCCCTCCGACCGATATGCCGTCGTTGTCGTTTCGGTTGCCGAATTTATGGATGAGGGTGCAAATCAGCCACGGTTCGGCTTCATTGAGCATCGAGACCAATTGTGCTCCGCTTCGGGCGCGTCGGATTTTCTCACCCGCATCCTTGAATCCGGTTTCGATCTGTTTGTCCAGTTCGTCACGATCGGTGATGACGACCACACGGGCATCCACAACATTTTCGCGAATCCACTGTGCCAACCAAACCATCGTAAGACTTTTCCCTGCACCTTGCGAATGCCAGATAATGCCGTTTTCTTTATTACGCACACGTGGTTGCGCCGCCTTGATTGCGAAATATTGATTCGGTCGGGCTGTCTTTTTGCGGCCGCCGTCGAAAATAATAAAATCGTGTATGTATTCCAACAGCCGATGCGGTTCGAAAAATTGCAAAACGCTGCGATCCAGTTCATTTGGATAACGATCTGGTGTAAACAGGGAGGGTTCGCACGGTTCGCCGCACGGTTCTTTCCAACGAAGCCAGAACTTTTCGGGTGTTTTGATTACTCCGTAATGCAGCCCCTCGGTATCATTACCTGCGAACAACAATTGTACGGTCGTAAAGAATCGGGGAATATATTCGTCTTCTTGATTGCGGATGTTCTGACGAATCCCTTCATGAACGGACACCTTGCTGCGTTTGAGCTCGATGACGGCCACGGCGATTCCGTTGACATAAACGACCAGATCGGGGCGGCGGTCGCTTTTGCCTTGTACTGTCACCTCTTCGGCAATCTGAAAATCATTCTCCATCGGGTTCGCCCAATCGATAAGGTGTACCATCTTTTTGTGCTCCGATACTTCCGACTGCACGTTTACGCCATAACGCAGCAATGTATAGACCTCATGGTTGGCGTTGTACAAACCTATGCCGATATTGGCCGCTGCTTGTTTGAGTTTCGCAACGGCCTTGTCGATCTCCTTATCGGCATAACTCCGTCTCTTCAAATAACGACGCAACAACGCCTCCTCTACATTCGCATTGTCTTCGCGGTATTCCCAATTACCGAGATAATCGTATTTCAACACATTCTGAAATAATCCGATCAGCCGCTCCTGCGTTACCCGTTCCTTCGCTCCGATGTTTGTGTCCATAGTTCTTATTTCTTGTCAATATATTTTCCCCAGCCGATTGGGATAATTTCTTCTTTTCGCATATAATTCAACTCGCACAACACCTGGTCAGGACTGAAATCCAACTTGTGCTTGTTCCAAGCATAGAAATCTTCCAGCAACAGATCGTCGGATATCGGCTCCCCTTTTATGATTCGGTTGTTCCATACGGCATATAGCGTCGAAACAATCTCCGCACAGGCCAAATCCATCTTTTTAATTTTGTTTATCAAAGAATCGACTGCGTGGCGAATTGTTTGAGGATATGTTTCATACACCTGTTCCAATTCGTCGATCATTGCAGTAGGAATATAATTATATCGTGTCTTTCCATTCTCTTTTTTTACCTCTATTCTGACATGACGATATTGCTTGAACTTACTGTCGATGTGATTCATCATCGCCTGATCATCTGGTCCTGCCGTATTGCGAATATAGTCGTTTCCGAAATCGAGTTGGCAATGATACCCGACCAAATGCAACGTTTTTTGCAATTTGGTACGTCCCCATCCTGATGATTGATATAATGCATTTACGATATGTCCAGTAACTACATGTGTTTGCAGAGGAATTTCACGAATTTGAGCATCTGGAGTTTCAAGCGGAATAATCGGCGCTAACGGCTTAACTAAGCGTATTTGTCCGGTTAATAATTTCTGCATCATGCCGCTTTTAATCAATTTGTACTTATTGCGGCGTGCCTCCAATTTTGCAATCTCGTTGTCCATATCTGACAGAATAGTTGCAATAGCATGCTGTTCTTTTTTGTCAGATGGATAATATACTGTTAAGTCCTTAAATTTAGATAAGGATATTACATATCGTTTGCCGCTTCCTTCGCAAGCTACATTTGCCTGTTCATAGAAAGAGCTGGATTTAAACATATAAGCTCGATATTGTAAATCAATGTCTTCAAAAATTCTGAATCTGTATATATGGTAACTATAACATACGGAATTCATATTTTCCATTGCTACTGCTGAAAGGGCAATATCATATGGCATTTCTGAAGACGGAGTAAAAAATATATCCCCTTGTAATACATTACATGTTTTGATTTTAACATCGGAAGCCGTAGCCCAAAAATGCAAATCTTTACTAAAGATATGATCTTCTCGAAATACATCTAAGAAATTTAAAAGACGTATGCTTTGTTCTCCAGCGATATTCTTTTTATCAACACCGGAACCTGTGAGTTCTCCTATTTCATATATTTTCTTTTCAATCCATGGAGCGGAAAATCCTGCAAGTCGCATTTTACCGGTCAGAAGTTGCTGCATCGCACCCTGCTTGATAAGACGCTTTTTTGCAATCTTCTTATCGAGTGCCGTAATCAATGCATCTACATCGCTCAATGCTTCGGCAATCGCTCTCTGCTCCGAATAGGGTGGAAGTATGACATTTAGAGAACTTAATATTTGTTTATTTAATCCCCCTCTTCCTCCATCGCCCGATGATAATAACCTTAAAAAATCATATTGATTATCAATAATATAATATAGATATAAAGATGAGTGTTTATCTGTTGGCAAGAACGCAGCAATAGATTGATTGGTACATAACGACACAAAATTATATGCAGCAGTACCTCGGGTTTTGCCTTGTCCTGCCAAACCTACTAAAACGCATCCTGCGGGAATAATACGTGTACTTGAATTATTAAGGCCATCTTCTGTTATTCTATTCTCAACATCGTATATGAATTTGAGATTTAACTCTCCCGAATTCATCCAACGAATATTTCCTCCCCAATATTCTGGATGTTGGGTGTTGGGAGTACCACCTGTAACAACAGATGTAAAATCAGAAATCTGCATTACGTTCCAATCCTCTGGAATTACTCCCAGTTCGGTCTGCTTATATCCTTGCGGTATCTTCATTTTTTATCAGTGTTCTTTTTGTCTTTTGGATCTGGAAATACCGAACTGAAAAACTTGTTATATTCCGATAGTGCATCCGTGTATTTATCCTTGATCAGAGCAAATTTAGGCGATTTTTGAATCGCCTCATTTGCTTCAACCATCATATCGCGCTCGGATTGGTAACAATGTTCTCGTTGTGAATTTACTGCAAAGACTTTTAGATTAACAAGAAGTACATCCAGCTCTTCGTAAGCATCATCCAATGCCAAACCATATTTTATAGCCTCTAATGTGCAGGCAAAAGCTCTGTGATGAGAGCCGAGTTTATGCATCGTATAACTCTGGTTTACATTAGAATCGAATTTACTTCGAGTGACCAACCTGTTAATTTCGGTTCGTTGCTCGGTAATTTCATCTTTCAATTTTTCAATTTCGGCAAGTTTGTTTTTAATATCCAAGGCATTGATAACCTGCCAGCCGATTGCAAATGTTACCAGTAGACCTATCGTTGCGGCCATTACACCGATAAAAGTATCGAGTGATACGGCTGATAACGACATCGAACGGCAACACCATAGCATTGCCAATATGATAACTCCTACAAGAGCAATGAGTGATAAAATTATACTGATATCTCTCTTCATTTTTATTATTCGTTCAATTTATTTTCATCGAGCAAACGTTGCTCGATATAATCTTTTGCCGCATCTGCCATTTTAGAGAACAACCGTTTGCGTTTTTCTTTTTGCTCTGTGGTGAGCATGTTATTGTTATCGACATCACGGTTATGCGAGTATTTGCAACTCTCTATTGTCATATGCAGCTCATCTTTGTTAATGTTTTGGCCTTAATTATATCTTTGGTTCAAATTCAACAACATTCCGAAAGATATCCATTGTCCAAAATTTCCCACTTCATTATTTATTAAAATCCCATTTGTTTCAAGTGTGCGGCGACTTTGACTTCGAGATCAGTGATTTCGGCGTCGATTTCCGGAAGCGTTTGTGCATAGCGTTCGGCAAGTGCCGAAACTTTCGAGGTCAGCTGTTGACCGATGCGATGCATTTCACTGTCGAGCCGAGCCGAAAGAGTAGCAAACCATTTCTTTTCGATAACCAAGCGTTTGATATCGTCTTCTGTAAGCCCAGCATACTTGACGATCAAAGCCGTAAGTAAATCGTATTTCAAAGTTTTCAGCGTTTTCTTCGTAAGCGAAATATCCTCTTTCAATGTGAGATATTGCGTAAGAATGGCTATTTCATCGGCATCCGATTTTTGGTCGAGTGCTTTGATTCGTTTTTTGACGTTGCTGTCGGAGAGCTTTCCATCGGCAAAATTATCTTCGTCTAATATACCTTCCGAGTGCTCTTCCAGCATTTCATTTAATTGGTTTTCTTTGTCACTTAATAACTCTTCGGAAGCCGTAATAAGATGCTTTTCTTTCGCGAAATACTCATCGATCACAATCGAAACGGGCAATAAGTCGCACACGACATCCTCCGGTGCGGAAGCTTTCTTCTCTTTCGGCTTCGCATCTCTCTTTTTAGCCGCCGGCTGCGGCGTATATAGCTCCGCTTTCCATCCGTTGGCAGCGATCAGATAACAATCGTCCTGCATGGTTTCGCTCCAATAGTTCATCAGGCAGTCATACACATCATAGGCATCAACCAGTGATTCATCCCGCTTGAAAATAGTGAGTAGCGAATCGCTCAATTCTTCGATAAGATGTTTCGGCGCAAACCCCGTAGCAAGGGCGTAAAGGTTTGCACGGTGTCGATCGCACCATTCGGTATAACTTCGATAAAAAATTTCGGTCTGATTACGGAAATCGGTGTTGGCCATAATTGTATCGTGCACGGCCGACGATTCGCATTTCAACGTGAAATATCCCGTGCGAGAGACATGCGGTCGGAAAAGATCTTCGCGTAAAGAGGGACAGACCAGCCAATAGTCGGAAAGTTGTTCAATATCATGCGCAGGCAGTCCACCATGCAAATGCGCGTCGATGTCTTGCAAAATTTCGGTGTCGGGAGCTGAAATATAACGCGGAATATTCAGATTGTAATCATTCCGTTCGATCTCTTCCATCGGAACGAATCGGGCGAAATGTGGGACATCGCGTTGGGTCTGCCAAACGTCTACGATACGACGGATATCCTGTTCGCGCAGCCGGTTTTTCGCTCCGTCTTTCATGAAGCCGAATTTTGCATCGATCATAAAAACACCTTTGCGGTTGGAGGCTTCGGATTTTTCGATAAGGATAATACAGGCCGGTATTCCGGTCCCGAAGAAAAGGTTGGCAGGCAAGCCGATAATGCCTTTGATATATCGTTTTTCAGCTACAAGATATTTACGGATTTGCGCTTCGGCATTGCCTCTGAATAGCACGCCGTGCGGAAGGATACAAGCACCGCATCCTGTTTGTTTGATTGACCGAACGATATGGAGCAGAAAGGCGTAGTCGCCGTTTTTCTCTGGAGGAATGCCGATTGACGATCCCCAGCGTTTATATTGATCCTCTTCTTTTGCTCCTTTCAACCATGATTTGGTAGAAAAAGGAGGATTGGCAACCACAAAATCGAATGTCTGCAAATTTCCCGAATCGTCTTTATATTGAGGGTCGTTGAGCGTGTCGCCCTGTTTGATCGTTGCATAGGGGTCGTTGTGAAGAATCATGTTCATTTTCGCCAGCCCGACTGTGGCATTGTCTTTTTCCTGTCCGTACAAGGTCGCATCCGTGGGAGTTTCGGCTTTGGCGCGAAGAAGCAACGAACCGGAACCACATGTCGGGTCGTAGATGGTGGTACGGATACTGTTCACCTTGTCGAGCCCCAAAACCTTTGCGATGACGCGGCTAACCTCCGCTGGAGTATAGAATTGACCTTTGCTTTTTCCGCTTTCGGTTGCAAAATTCTTCATCAAATACTCATAGGCATCGCCTATAAGATCGTCATCAGCCGCGCGGTTTTTGCTGAAATCGAGATCTGATGTTTGGAATATGCCGATAAGTCCGCTTAATGTTTCAACCTTATCCTTGCCCTTGCCGAGTTTGGTTTCATCATCGAAATCCGCGATAAACACTCCGTCCAACTGATTAGCTTCGGACAAAGCCGCCATTTTCTTGTTCATCTCTTCGCCGATATTGGCATGGCCTTTCAAAGCGACAAAATCCTCGAAGTGGCAGCCGGCGGGAATATCTATCATGAAATTAAGGTCGTTGCGGCTTTTGTCGCTGATATATTTCACGAACAGAATCACCAATACATAATCCTTGTATTGGCTTGCATCCATACCTCCGCGTAACTCGTCGCAACATTTCCAAAGGGTACTATATAATTCCGATTTCTTGATTGCCATATTACATTATTTGCTACTGATTAAATCTTTAGGGTTGACTTGAAGAATGCGTGCAATTTCAAAGAGCAATTCCAGATTAGGTTGACGACGATTGCAGGCATAGGCATTTATCATACTGAAACTCTTACCGAGCTGTTCGGCCAGCCATGTCTGTTTAATACCCTTTTCTTCAAGCACTTCCTTAATCCTGTTCATATATTTTGATCGACAAAATGAAACATATTTCGCATAAAGATATGAAATTGTTAGCTATAACTCCAAAAGACCTAATGTTCTCTTTTTAATCGAGAAGCTTTTTTGTTAAGTTTTTCGACTTCCCGTTCTTTCAGTCTCGTCTGTTCTTCGAGTTCGATTTTCTGGCGGATAGTGTGTTCATATTCTTCGACGTCTTTTTTCATCTGACGGATTTTTGCGTTGTCGCGATTTAATTCGAATAGCTCTTCCAGTTCGGCGATACGGTCGGATGTCGCTTCACCTTTCATTTTTATATAGCGGTATTTCAGGTCGTTGTCGATGCGGGCATGATTCGGTCGGGTAGCGAAATAGAGTGCCGACGACAAGATCATGCAACTTATGAAAAGGAACAGCACCAAATAAATGACGAATGGGGATTCGGAGCTGAAAATCACTCGGTGTCGGATTATTCTCGGCGGCAGTTCGGCGGGGATTTTGATTGCCTCGACAGATGCTTGCAGATTATCGATACCGGTTTGCGTTTTGGTATAGTTCTGCTCTATGCTCTCCAATCGTCCGGCAAGCTGGATTATTATTGCCTGATGCCGCTCTTGTTCTGTATATACGATTTGCTCCAATCGTTGCGACAAGTCATTGTCACTTGATTGATTATTGTTTGCTGTTTTTGCCGCTAGTTCGGTCTTGATGGTTTTGACCATCGTTTCTTTGAAGTCCTCATACATTTCGTAGGACATCATATTATTCTCTTTCATGGTTGTATCGCTTCCTGTTTACAATTTCACTTTGGGCTTGGTCATGCGTTCTCGCAAACGACGTTTCCGCTCCATTGCGGCAATCGCCATCGCTTCGGCGATGGTATTGAGCAATGCCGTGATGCGGGCGAGGTACTCTTCGGGACTCTCGCCGGGTTTGCGTTGCAATTGGGCTTCGGACAATTCGACCGGCGAACTATTCGGCGGCAACGGAAGTTCGCCGATATTACCACTGAAATTGACCGTCGGCCTATCCGTGTCGGTCTTTCCGCCACCCGTTCCGAACAGATCGGAGAAGGCCGAACGGTAGGAGCCTGCCGCCGCATGGAAGTCTTTGACAATAGCGCTTCGATGTCGGGTTTGCTGTTGCGCGTATGCAAAATGCAGATTCAGTTTCGAGAAGCTGAATTGCCGGTCGATCTTCGACCCCGAAAACTCGAAGTCGTTTTTTGAAAATAGAACGCCTTGTTTTCGGTTGGTATTTCCGCAATACTTATAGCGGACGTTGATGCCTTGCTCTTTTAATCTACCTTCCAGATCGTTCCAACTCTTACATTTGGGCAGACATCCTTTGATCGCATCATATATTTCGTATTTGGTCTTGTCTGGTTCGCGCAATCGCTCCCGCCGCACGCTGTCCTTTCCCGGCGCAAGATGCAACCCGTATTTCTCGGTTAGTTCCCGGCAGACTTTCGTATTGCGTATTTTAATATTCTTGTCCGATATAGTCTGCCCCTTGTTCCCGACCCGGTTATAGACCAGATGGCAGTGAGGATGGGGCTGGTCGAGGTGACGTACCAGCAGATATTGCGTGTCGGTAATACCCATTTTCTGCATATATTCTTTGGCGATCTGCGTCATCAGCGCATCGGTCATGTGCGGAGCTTCTTTCGGCGAAAACGATAGGGAGATATGCCCGACCGTGTTTTTCAACCGAGGGTTCAGTCGGGTCTGATCCTTAAAATCCTCGATTATGTTCTTTACCTCCGGCGGGTTTACGCCTTCGGCATCGAGGATGCGCGACAGTTCCTTCATCACATAGCCGACAGTCCCGGCAAAGGATGAACCGGCAATGATTTTACCGATCATCGCGGATCTGTTTTAGCAGGGCTTCGAGGCATGCCATAATGGCCGCGTGACGGGATGCGACACTTGAAAATCCTTTCGCATGGGCAAGTCGTGTCAGTTGATTCAAGTTGCGAGCTATGCCTTTGAGCTGGGTTACGAAATCCAGATGCTCGCGACGCAGGCGTTCTCGTACCGCTCCTGTCCGAAGCAGTTGTCGGATGATTTCCGCCGGACGCTGCCCCGAAGTACGGGCCAATGACCGAAGACGTAAATAATGCTCCGTATCGAGTCGCGTACTGACGATATATCGGCGAACACGACCTTTACTCAATTCCGGCCGTCCGCCCTTGTTCTGTGTTTGTTTCATCGGTTTGTGTGCAGGAGTTAGACCAGCGGGATGTTCGGTAGGTTTTCGTTTAC
>UMKS01006180.1_pt1 | contig 10971 bp, 3 predicted proteins | sample 1966351 | NCBI WGS metagenome assembly UMKS01 (sample SAMEA4836184, study PRJEB28245) | human gut metagenome | biome: gut microbiome; material: fecal sample | place: Denmark | collected 2008
TTGTGATTGATTCAGAAAGATTAACAAGCTCAATGCTGTTAATGTTAGAGGAATCAACTGTGACCTGGATATCAACGGGGTTGCCGTCTAACAGAATAGAGGCGGTATATACTCCGGGGCAGAATTTAGGAGCGTCGGCATTATCAAGGGGTGTCTCAATATTAGAAGAAGCAGAAGCATTTACAGTGCTGCTCTTAGGTTTAGTAGTATTCCTGGAATTATCAGAACTATTGCTGCCAAGACGGATAACAGCGAATATAATAAAAGCTATTATAATAGCAGCGATAACCGCTCCAATAAGGAGCTTTTTAAATGGAATAACAACAATTTTAGTCTGACTCATCACAAAGAAACCTGCCCTTCATATTCATTATTACAAAATATATGGTATGGAGTGGGAGATTATGATTAAAATGTGGTATATTAAATACAAATGTATTGGATAGTGTAAAATGGCACATTAAATTAATGCATAGCTTGAAAAACCTACTAAATTGTTAAATATGATGAAATGGTAGGTTTATGAAGAGGTGAATGATTATGAACAGTAAATTTATCAAAACATTTGCAGTAATAGTGATTATAGCGGCAGGCATGACAGCATGTGGACAAAAGAAAAATGTTACAACAGATGATGTATCAGGAAAAGAGATGGCGAACATACAGGAGACTGCAGCACAGGAAGTGACAGCACAGGAAATTATAACACAGGAGATTACAACCGAAAAAGAACCGGAAGATGACGAATATGTTCTTGTAAATAAATACATACCGGATATATATGTCGAATTGATGTATGCGACAGACAATAACTTTACAGGTGTCAGAATATATGATTTCACAGACGCATACCTTCGATACGGAACAGTTAAGAAGCTTGCAAATGTGCAGAAAGAACTGAAAGAACAGGGGTACAGCTTAAAGATTTGGGATGCATACAGACCGTTTGAGGCACAGCAGAAATTGTGGGAAGTATATCCGGACCCTAATTATGTGGCAAATCCGGCTAACGGAATGAAAAAGCATAATCTTGGAGGAACAGTGGATATTACAATGGTTGCTGCTGATGGAAGTGTTATATCAATGCCGACAGAATTTGATGATTTTTCTTTGAAAGCAGATAGAGATTATTCTGATATAGAAGATGAAGAGGCTGTGAAAAATGTGATGATTCTACAGAATGCTATGGAAAATAACGGATTTACAGGCTATCAGGGAGAATGGTGGGACTATTCAGATACGGTGGAATATGAAGCGGTTGATTTCGAACCATGATGAGACATGATATGAAAAAGTGCATTATGGTAAAGTAAATGATGGTAAAGTCTATTATAGAAAGATTAGGGGAGTAACACATGTCATTACAATTAATTCTGGGAAGCTCAGGTGCGGGTAAATCGCACTATCTGTATACGCATATAATTGAAGAGTCAATGAAGAATCCTGACAGGAATTATATAGTTGTTGTGCCGGAGCAGTACACTATGGCAATTCAGAAAAGACTGGTGTCCATGCATCCAAGAAAAGGAATTCTTAATATAGATGTTGTGAGTTTTGAAAGACTTGCATATAAAGTATTTGAGGAAGTTGGTGAGGACAATCTTGAAGTCCTTGACGATACAGGAAAGAATCTGATTATTAAAAGAGTTTTAGAGCAGAACAAGGACAGATTAAAATATTTTGGAAGTAATCTGTCTAATACAGGATTTGTGTCAGAGATGAAGTCTGTTATATCGGAAATGCTTCAGTATGATATCAAGCCAGATGTTATGCAGGATGCGGCAGGTGCAGCATACAGTGATTCAGAGGGAAGTGCAGCACTTCAGTATAAGCTTGATGATATAGTACTTGTATATAACGCATTTGCAGAGTACATAGACAAGAATTATATAACTAAAGAAGAAATACTGGATAAATTATGCAGCAAGGTTACAGAGTCAGAGAAAATAAAGAATTGCGAGATAGTATTTGACGGATTCACAGGCTTTACTCCGGTTCAGTACAATTTAATGACAATTCTTTTATCAATGTGTCCGAAGATATATGTTTCTCTGACAATTGATGCATCTGAGCGTGAAAATTCAGTAAGAGGCAGGGAAGAACTTTTTTTCATGAGTAAGGACTGCGTATCAAAGCTTTATAAGATATGCGATGAAGAACATGTGAAAGTCCTTGAACCTGTGTATATTGCAGGAAAAGCAGTACCGGGAAAGAATGTAATTGTAAATGTAAACTCAAGATTTAAGAATTCAGAAGAACTGGATTTCCTGGAACAGAATCTTTTCAGAAACAATTCGGGAAGATTTAACCAGAAGACTGATAACATAGTTATATATGAGGGAGCTGTTGCCAAGGAAGAATTAACATTTGCAGCAGGAGAAATAATAAGACTTACAAGACTGTGTGGATACAGATATAACGAGATTGCGATAGTTACTGCGGACATGGATGGCTACGGCAAACTGGCGGCTAATATATTAAAGCAGAACGATATACCATATTTCTTAGATTACAAGCGCCATGTGACGGACAATCCATTTATTGCGGCAATTAACGGTGCACTTGGAATAATAGAGAATAATTACAGCTATGACAGCATATTAGGATTCCTAAGAACCGGAATGAGCGGAATGGAGCGCGAAGATATTGATCTGTTAGACAATTACTGTGTTGCAGTTGGAACCAGAGGCAGGGGAAAATGGCATGAACCATGGATAAGAAAGTTCAGGGGAACAGTCAATAATACTGACCTTGAGAAGCTTAATTCACTAAGAACAATGATAACGGATATGTTGGATCCATTGGAAGAAGTGCTTAAGTCAAAGGATTCTAATGTTGCAGATATGGTAAAGGCTCTTTACGAATTCCTTGTGTATGAAGATATGGAGCAGAAGGTAAGTGTGCTTAATGACAGCGAGTATACTGGTGATGAATATGCGCAGTTATATAAGAAAGTTATAGAAGTATTAGATAAAATGTATGACCTTCTTGGAAGCGAGAAGGTTGGTATTAAAGAATTTAACAAGATACTTGCGTCAGGATTTCAGGAGATTAAGATAGGACTTATTCCGCAGACCAATGACTGCGTTGTTATCGGAGATATAGAAAGAACCCGTCTTGACAATATCAAGGTCATGTTCTTTGTCGGAATTAATGACGGAAATGTTCCTAAGAAGGCTGATTCAAGAAGCGTTCTGTCAGAAAGCGACAGGGAGTATCTTGAGGATAAGGGAATAGTTATGTCAGCTTCTGTAAGGGAGAAAGCATTTACACAGAGGTTCTATCTGTATCTTATTATGACGAAGAGTGCGGAAAAGCTGTACATGTCATATGCGGTAAAAAACAGCGAGGGTGCGGCGCTGATGCCTTCATATATTATAAGAAGCATGAGAAAAATGTTTTCACATTGCCTTAAGTTATCTTACAAAGACACGGCACAGCAGAATTCATATGTGACAATACCGCGGGCGGCTAACAGCTTTGATAATACTGAAATTGCTGCAAATGTAGATGAGGATATTATTGATTCACTTACTGGCGGCAGGCTTGTCGGAAGCGTTACATCTTTTGAGAACTTTGCAGAGTGTCCTCTGAGGTATTACTTAAGGTATGGAGTTGATTTAAAGGAAAGGGAAGAATTCACATTTTCACCAGTAAACTTTGGAGTCGTACTGCATGCGGTTATCCGTGAGGTGTGCGACGAAATCAAGAAAAACGGTGAGTCGTACTATCTGATATCAGAGGAGAAGCGCCGCGAGATGGTAAAAAGAAGTGTCGCTGCAATTACTGACATATACCAGAACAGTATCCTTAAGGATTCAAGCCGTAATTCATTCATGATTAAGAGGATGGAGGACCTTGCAGACCGCACTGTATGGGCGATGGGTGAGCAGTTAAAATGTGGTGATTTCGTGCCATTTGTATTCGAGCATAAGTTCAATATGGAAGTCGGGGACGGAGACAGAAAGCAGCTTATGAGCGGAACAATTGACCGCGTTGACATATGCGAAAACGGCACAGATGTATATGTAAGAATTATCGATTACAAGACAGGAAAGAAGGATTTCAACATAGTAAAGACCTACTACGGAATTGATATCCAGCTTATGGTCTACATGGAAGCGGCAATGAAGCTTGTGGCGAAGATGCGTCCGGGTAAAAATGTGATTCCTGCCGGAGTGTTCTACTACAACATAAGTGACCCGATTGTATCTGCGACAACAGAGAGTGCAGAAGAGATAGAGGATAAGATTAAGGGAGAACTGCGCCTTAAAGGAATGGTTAATTCGGATAAGGATATTGCCGAGAAGATGGACAATACAGAGGGTACTTCACTTAATATTCCGGTTAGCAGAAAGGCTGACGGCGGATTTGACTCACGAAGAAGCAAGGTGATGAATACAGAGCAGTTTAATATGCTTGGAAGATTCGTTGATGTAAGAGCCATTGATACTGCGGACAGAATTGCAGGTGGTGATATCAGGAGAAGTCCTTATAAAGACGGACAGTTTTCAAGCTGTGACAGATGTCCTTATGGGGCGGTGTGTGGATTTTCAGTGGATTTGCCGGGCTGCAATTACAGAAAATTAAAGAAATTCGATGATGAAGTGTTATGGAATAATATAAAGGAAGGGGTTGATGAGAATGGAAAGAAAATGGACACCGGCGCAGAAGAGCGCGATTGATACAAGAGACTGTAATGTGCTTGTTTCGGCGGCTGCCGGTTCAGGAAAGACTGCTGTTCTGGTAGAGCGAATTATTTCCATGATTACAGACCCAGACAAGAATATAGATATAGACAGGCTGGTTGTTGTTACATTTACAAAGGCGGCAGCAGCCCAGATGAAAGACAAGATAAGAAAAGCACTTGATTCAATGCTTGACGAGAATCCGGGTGATGTGAACCTTTTAAGACAGATAACACTGCTTAACAACGCACAGATAACAACAATAGACAGTTTCTGTCTATGGATAATCAGAAATCATTTTCCAGAGGTTAATCTGGACCCGGGGTTCAGGATAATGGACGAGGGTGAGAAGAAGCTTATTGAAAATGATGTGTTGGAAGATGTGCTTGAGGAATTCTATGCCGAAGCAGATGAAGAATTCTTTAATCTTGTTGATGCATTTGGCATGGGACGGGACGATTCAGGGCTTGTGAGCATTATAGATAAAATATACCGTTTTTCAAGAAGTAATCCGTGGATTGATGAGTGGTTTGACGAGTGCATGTTAGTTTATGATGATGATACTTACGATAATCCTGCAATTAAGGAGCTGTATGATTCAATTAAAAATGCACTTCTTGATTACCGTGATAAATATAATAGATTAGTAGATATCTGTTCTGAGCCGGCAGGACCTGCAGCATATACAGGTGCTTTGCAGTCTGACCTGCTTGGAATTAATGAGATGATTAATTCACAGGATTTTGGAGAGCTTGGCAGAAGGATAAGAATATTTTCATTTGAAGCTCTGTCAAGAAAGAAGGATGCAGGAGCAGACCCGGATATTAAGGAATATGTTAAGGGGCAGCGAAAGTTGTTTAAAGATTACATAGGACGGCTTAATGATAAGATATTCTTGAAAGATGATGAGGGAATATTTGCAGACATGCAGGGGGCAGGCATCCAGATACGGACTTTACTTAAAGTGGCAAAGGTGTATGCCAAGCGTGTTTCAGAGGTGAAGCGAGAGAAGGGCATAATTGATTTTAATGACATGGAACATCTTGCACTTTCAATACTTGTAAAGAAAGAAGACGGAAAGCTTGTATACACAGAGACTGCCGACAAGCTTGCGAACAGATTTGAAGAGATACTGATAGACGAGTATCAGGATTCCAATCAGCTGCAGGAGGTTATTCTTAATGCGGTGTCGAAGACGAGACTGACAGGTGAGAATAACAATATATACATGGTTGGTGATGTAAAGCAGAGCATATACAAGTTCCGTCTTGCCTGCCCGGAGCTTTTCATAGAGAAGTACGATACATACGGCGAGACTGGCGATAATGTTAGAATTGAATTACAGAAGAATTTCCGAAGCCGGGAAAATGTACTTGAGTGTGCCAATGATGTGTTCAGTCATATCATGAATAAGAATTTTTCAGGAATCGGGTATGACGAATCTGTAAGGCTTAATGCGGGGTTTCCATATCCTGAATACAGTGACAGTAATTATGGTGATGAAGCCAACAAGAGTACAGATGTAATTCTTATATCTTCAGAGAATGAAGAAGAAGCTACGACAAGAGAGCTTGAGGCAGACAGGCTTGCAAAACTGATTGAGGGAATAGTTGCTTCTGGTGTAAATGTGTATGATTCAGATGAGAATATATACAGACCGGCAGAATACAGGGATATAGTAATTCTTACAAGGTCAGTTACAGGTTGGGCAGATACATTTGCAGATGCCCTGATGGACAGGGGGATACCGGCGTATACAGATTCGTCAACAGGATATTTCAGCGTGCGTGAGATACAGGTAATCTTAAGTATGCTTACAATAGTAGATAATCCGGTTCAGGAGATAAGCCTTGCGGCGGCAATGATGTCTTACTTTGGAGGATTTACGGCAGCGGAGCTTGGAATGGTGAGAAAGCTTGGCAGGGAGCATGCAGATAAGAATACACATAACAACCTGTATGAACATTTGAAAGCAGTTGCAGTGCTTGGCGGAGCAGATAAGATACAGGAGACGGATGTTAAGCAGCTGTCCGGCAAATGTGCATTATTTCTTGCAAAGCTCACAGAATACCGAGACAAGAGCAGTGTTGAGTCACTATATGATCTGTGCTGGGAGATGATATATGATTCAGGTTACTACGATTATGTGGGAACAATGCCTGCCGGAGCACAGAGACAGGCTAACTTAAATGTCTTGCTGGAAAGAGCAGCGGGATATGGAAAGTCAAGTTATTCAGGTCTGTTTAATTTCTTAAGATATATTGAAAGACTTAAGAAGTTTGACGAAGATTTTGCAGAGGGGGCTGCCAGCCTTGACAATGAGAATCTTGTAAGAATTATGAGTATCCATAAGAGTAAAGGTCTGGAATTTCCGATTGTAATACTTGCTGGGGCGCATAAGAGCATTAACTTTATGGACGCAACTGCGCCTGTGCTTGTAGACCAGAACTTAGGAATTGCAGTTGATTATGTTGACCTTGAAAGAAGAACGAAGACACCTACTATTATTAAAGGTGCTATGGCAAGAAGAATTGTAAGGGAGTCGATAGCTGAGGAAGAGAGACTTCTCTATGTTGCAATGACAAGAGCAAGAGAAAAACTCATAATTACCGGAGTTGTAAAAGATGCAGACAAGACACTTGATAAATACAGGGGAAGTGCAAAGCAACTTGCAGCAGATGGAATGTTGTCTTTCGCGGACAGTGAGAATATAAAGAACTATCTTGATATGATAATGCCAGTGTGTCTTATGGATTCAGATAAATTGAAAGGCAGCTTTAAAGTGATGGTTGATGCCGGAGAGGATTCTTGGGCTGATGTGGATGAATCCGGGGAGATGGCTGGTGAAGCGAATGCTGTTAGAATCGGGGGACTGGCTGATGAAATTATGGAAGCTGTGTCTTATCCTTTATTAGAGGAGCTTCCGGAGTATGTTCCTGATGATAACGCAGCCGGAAGGATGAAGCTGACGGTTTCGCAGCTTAAGGCTATGCAGGCGGATGATGATTCAGAGGAAAATGCTTACATGGATGAATCTGTGAAGACAGCACTTAAAAAGGAAGAATGTGATGAGACAAACAGCATAATTCCAAAGTTCATAAGCGGTGAGGAAGTTAAGCTTGCTGCTAATGAGCGTGGTAGCGCATATCACAGGGTTATGGAATGTCTTGACTATTCAGTGAGTGTGAACCTTGATGGAGTTAAAGCAGATATTAACAGAATGTTAGAAACAGGCAAGATGAATGAATTACAGGTGAAAAGTGTCAATCCGTGGGATATATATACATTTGTACAATCAGATACAGGCAGGAGAGTTGCAAATGCGGTGAACTGTGGCAGTGTCAGAAGAGAACAGCCTTTTGTATTTGAGTACGAAGGACAGCTTATACAGGGTATAATTGACTTGTGTTTTGAAGAGGACGGAGAACTTGTGATTGTTGATTATAAGACTGACAGGGTTATGAAGGGCAAAGCGGGGGAAAAAGAGCTTGTCAAAAGATACGCAATCCAGCTTGATTACTATGCAAAAGCGCTGGGACAGCTTACCGGAAAAACTGTAAAAGAAAAAATTGTATATTCATTTACTTTAGGAAAAGAAATAATGTGTTAAAATTACGAAAAATTTTCTCTAACATGTAAAATGCGGTTGAAAATATTGTACAATAATGGTAATATAAACATGATTTATGAATAAAACATATCAAATTTGCACAAAAATGTGCATAAAATGGAAAAGGAGAGGAAAAATGAAAAAGCAAGTAAAAAAATTTATGAGTGCATTACTTGCATGTGTAATGGTGGCAGTGTCAGTTATAGTATTTGACATGAATCCAGTACATGCAGCTTCTGGCGCAATAACAGAAGCATCAGGCTGGCTTGAGACAGCATATGTTAAGTGGACACCTGTAACAGGAGCTACAGGTTACAATGTATATGTTAAGTCTGCAAGTGCCTCAGATTCAGCTTATGTCCAGTTGGACGATGAGCTTATTAGAAAGTATCCATCTTACATGAGAGCGGATGCTGTAGGATTAAAAGCAGGCGATTATGTTATGAAGATTGTTCCGCTGAACAATGGCAAGGAGAATACATCAGCTGCTATCGTTTCAGATAAGCTTACTGTAAATGCACATGACAGAAGCGGATTTACATTTTCAAGTAATTCACCGGTAAAGAATGGCGTTGGTGCATATAACAACGATGGTACATTAAAGTCTAATGCATCTGTTCTTTATGTTACAGAAGCTAATAAGAATACAGTTAAGATGAAGATTGGTAACACAGAATATACAGGTGTAGCAGCTATTACACAGGCAATTAAGGCTAAGAATAACTGCCAGCCAGTTGCTATCCGTATTATAGGTCAGGTTACATTAAGCGGACTTGCCTGCAAAGATGTATCATCAGCATATGCAATTGGTGTTAAGGGAGCAGCTAACGTAACATTTGAGGGTATTGGTGATGATGCTACTTTATATGAAGCAGGTGTGGCTGTATTCCAGTCAACAGGCATAGAAGTAAGAAACCTTGGTCTTATGAACTGGGGCGGTGGAGGCGACGGAGATGGTATATCTCTTAAGCAGTCACGTGGTGTATGGGTACATAACAACGATGTGTTCTATGGTAATGCTGGTTCAGATGGTGACCAGGCTAAGGGCGATGGCTCTATGGATTTAAAGGATAATTCTCAGTATGTGACAGTATCTTACAATCATTTCTGGGATTCAGGAAAGATGTCACTTTGTGGCATGAAGTCAGAGTCAGGTGAGAACTGGATTACATATCACCATAACTGGTTTGACCATTCTGATTCAAGACATCCTCGTATCAGAACAATGTCAGTTCATGTATATAATAACTACTATGATGGTAATTCTAAATATGGTGTAGGCGCTGCAAAGGATAGTGAGGCATTCGTAGAGGCTAACTATTTCAGAAACTGTAATTATCCAATGCTCAGTTCAATGCAGGGAAGTGATGTTCTGGCAGGTGGAATATTCTCAGGAGAGAATGGTGGTGTCATCAAGGCATACAACAACTATATGGAAGGTCAGAAGTCTGTTATATATGCTAATTCGGATGCTGGTACAACAACTGCAAGTGCAACTGATTTCGATGCATATCTTGCAACATCAAGAAGTGAAACAGTACCTTCAACTTATAAGGCAAAGCAGGGTGGAAAGACATATTCTAATTTTGATACTAAGGTTGATTTAGGTGTTGATACTGCTGATATTGATGCACCTGCAGATGTTCCTTCAATTGTAACTAAGTATGCAGGACGTATTATGGGCGGAGATTTCAAGTGGACATTTGATAACAGTGTTGATGATACAAGCTATTCACTCAACAGGCCATTAAAGGATAAGCTTAATGCATACAAGACATCTCTTGTATCAGTAGGTGGTGGAAGCGTATCTGGCACTTCACATACACATACATATGGTGAGTGGGTAGTTGTTACACCTGCAACAGAGACAGAAGAAGGTCTTAAGAGCCGCACATGTACAGGATGTGGTTATAATGAAACAGCAGTTATTCCAGCTATTGGAAAAGATACACCTGTTACACCTGACACACCGGTATCAGGAGATGCAAAGGTACATAACTTTACAGAATCAGGAACAACAAGTGACTTCTATAGTATTACAGGAAGCATAGCAACAAATAAAGGTACAGCAACATACAACGGTCTTACACTTACAAAATGCCTTAAGATGGAGTCATCAACAAGTATTAAGTTCACAGCACCATCCGCTGGAAAGCTTACACTTGTATTTGGCGGAACAACGGCAGCTTCTGGTAAGGGCGTAAAAGTTAATGGAACAAGCAAAAAAGTTGGTTCTGATGGTACATTAACAGTAGATGTTGCTAAGGGTGCTGTAACTGTAACAAAGGGAGATTCAATCAATCTTTTCTATATGATATATACACCATCTGGAACATCAGAGACAACACATACACATAAGTATGAGTCAAAGATAACAAAGCAGGCAACATGTACAGAGGCAGGAGTGCTTACATATACATGTACATCTACAACAGGAACATGTGACAAGAAGACATACACAGAAACAATCCCAGCAAAGGGACACAGCTTCAGTACAGAGTGGACAGTAGATGTTGAAGCAACAGAGACAACACCAGGAAGCAAGAGCCACCATTGTACAGTATGTGATGCGAAGACAGATGTAACAGAGATACCTGCAACAGGAGTTGTTGAAAAGAAGAATGGTCTTAGTAAGGCAGAAGATGGAAATTACTATTATTATGCAGATGATGT
>UMKS01022063.1_pt1 | contig 10970 bp, 6 predicted proteins | sample 1966351 | NCBI WGS metagenome assembly UMKS01 (sample SAMEA4836184, study PRJEB28245) | human gut metagenome | biome: gut microbiome; material: fecal sample | place: Denmark | collected 2008
AAGATCAATAATAGAATCAGTCCTATTCAAGATGAATATATCGAAAAATATTTAAAAGAAAAAGAATTAAACTTAACAGCAACCTTAAATGCAGAAGATGCATATAAGGATGCTTTTTTTGTTATCATTGCTGCACCAACAAACTATGATTCAAAGAAGAACTTCTTTGATACAAGTGCAGTAGAAAGTGTAATCAAACAGGTCATGGAAATTAATCCAAATGCTATTATGGTGATTAAAAGTACTATCCCTGTAGGATATACGCAAAGTATTAGAGAGAAAACTGAAAGTAAGAATATTATCTTCTCTCCTGAATTCTTAAGAGAATCAAAGGCATTGTATGATAATCTTTATCCTTCAAGAATCATTGTAGGAACAGATATGGAAGATGAAAGATTAGTAGAAGCAGCACATACATTTGCATCACTTCTACAAGAAGGGGCAATCAAAGAAGATATCGATACATTGTTTATGGGATTTACAGAAGCAGAAGCAGTAAAACTGTTCGCTAATACATATCTAGCATTAAGAGTTTCATATTTCAATGAATTAGACACCTATGCAGAATTAAAAGGATTGGATACACAACAGATCATTAATGGAGTATGTCTAGACCCTAGAATTGGATCACATTATAACAATCCATCCTTTGGATATGGAGGATACTGTTTACCAAAAGATACAAAACAGTTATTAGCTAATTATGCTGATGTACCACAAAACTTAATAGAAGCAATTGTTGAAAGTAACAGAACAAGAAAAGACTTTATAGCTGATCAAGTATTAGAAAGAGCAGGAGCGTATGAATCAAATGATTCATATGATCAAGAAAAAGAAAATGAAGTAATTGTTGGAGTATATAGATTAACAATGAAATCAAACAGCGATAACTTCAGACAAAGCAGTATTCAAGGTGTTATGAAAAGAATCAAAGCTAAAGGAGCAAAAGTTATTGTCTATGAACCAACATTAGAAGATGGAACAACATTCTTTGGAAGTGAAGTAGTAAATGACTTAAATAAATTTAAAGAAACAAGTCAAGCAATCATAGCGAACCGCTATGATAGTTGTCTAGATGATGTAGAAGACAAAGTATATACAAGAGATTTATTTAGAAGAGATTAAAAGTTTGTTCTTCTTTGAATAATGCTAAAAGGAAATAATTTGTTATGAAGAGTAGCACTAGAGTGTTGCTCTTTCTTTTTATGTTATAATGTAAACGGTTACAAAACTATAAAACTATATTAAAAATAGGGAGGATTTTATGGAATTATTATATATCTGGATTGGTGATAATCCAATTGATACATTACAACAAGAATTTTGTTTTACACCTGAATATGATATTCATTTTGATTATTTAAACAATGAGTTGTTTATTCAAAAGAAAAATATACCTAATATTTTTAAAACGGACAATATATTAAATATTAGTGGTGTAGTTGGTGAAAATGGGACAGGGAAAACTATATTATTAAATAAACTAGGGAGCATATCTGATACTAAATTAAAATCACAAAAATCAAAAGTAAAAAAAGAATTTATTGCTGTTTTTTATGATGATGTTGTTGTTATTATTAATTCAACAAATCAGAAAATAAAAGTTGAAGGAGAGGTGACAGATTATTTAATAAACTATTCAAGTTCCAAAACAAATAGCAATCTAGATCAACTATCCAAAGTTTACCTTACAAATAGTAATTTTTCTGGAGAAAATTATTATCTAAAGTTAGGAGAAATTGACTATATTAATTTATCAAGTAAAACATTTGAAATTTTAGAAAAAGAATTTTTTTCTTCTAAAGGAGCATTGAATGATCAACGTGGGGTGAATAATACAAAGTTTGATATTATGCAAAGTATATTTCCTAATTTTATGGATAATCGTTTTCGAAGTTTGATTGATATTGATTTTTTAGTGTATGTAAAAGGTTTAAAAGATAGATTCATTGGTAAAGATATTTCAAATGTTCGATTTAAAATAGATAAGATTGATGATTTTATTAGTAGTGATTTAAAAGATTTAAACTACTATACTAAAGACTATCACAAAAATGATGTTGAAGAATTTGAAAAGAAATTTATAAACCTTCATACAAATATAAATTCAAATAATAATATAACTTCTTCTTTAATTATGAATCTGGCGGGAGAATTAATTTACTGTTATCCTAATTTTAATGAACATATTGGGGAATGCTATACAATTGATGAATTGTATGAAAAATGCAAAGGATTTATTAAAGAATATACATTTACAGATAGTAAAGATAATAAAGAAAAAAATATTTTCAAAATTCAATAAAAGAGATAGACAAAATAAAAATAAAAAGAAAAACCTTTGAAAAAAATGGAAATTGTTATACAGAAAATATAAAAACATTTTGGAAGTTAATTAAAAATTTTATTTCCAATGAAACTTCCTTCGTATTAAAATATATTCATATATTAGACGAGTACACTTCATCTGGTGAAAGAGCAATCCTTAATTTCATGTCACGTATATATTTTTTATCAAAAATTAAAGATTATTTTAAAGATAAAGGTTATAAGTTAAGGGAAAATATTTTATTATTAATTGACGAGATAGATCTTTATCTACATCCGGCTTGGCAGCAAAAAATAATAACGACATTAATAAACGAATTAAATGAATGCTTTCCAGATAACGTATTCCAAATTGTTTTTTCAACGCATTCACCAATTGTTTTATCAGACATGCCTACACAAAATTGTATTTTTTTAAAGAAGGATCATACAGGAATAATAATGAAAAAAGAGGTTAAGCAAACATTTGGATGTAATATTTTTAATTTGTATAAAGATGCTTTTTTTTTAGAAAATGGAAATACTTTTGGTGAGTACTCAAGGACTTTTATAAATAATATAGCTAAAGAAATTAAAACTGGAAAGTTTGATGATAAAGAAAACATTAATCGTTTGATTGATCTCATTGGTGAGCCTATTATTCAAAATCATTTAAGAAAATTAATTAATGAACCTAAAAAAAATAAATTAGATTCTAGTCAAAATGAAGAAATGATTCGTTTTTTAGAAAAACAAAAAAGAGAAATCGAAAACAAAATAAATGAACTAAAGAAACAATAATGTTTAAAAGGTTGTGAAGAAAAATGATTAAAATATCAAAGATATGTGATAAAAATAAAAATGAATTTTATGCTGACGTAAAAAAATCATATTCAGATCTATTAGAAAAAATAAAGAAGAATGAGAAAAATATATATAATATTGAAAACAGAAATAAAATAATCGATTACTTTTATGAGGATGATAAGATATGTGAAAATAAAGTAATAGAAGTGATTACTGGAGATCGTAAAGCTCTAGAAAAAGTTATAAAAGAAATTGGTATTTTAGAAAAAAACAAAGATGATAAAAAGTTACATGATGAATTTGAAAGTATATATAAAAATTTTACTAATAGAGAGTTTGGAAGAACTTGGGGTAAGAAAATAGGAGTAAAAATATGTCCTTATTGTAATAGAAGTTTTATTTATACAACACCCAAGAAGGGAACACGGCCACAATATGATCATTACTATCCTAAATCTAAATATCCATATTTAGCCCTATCAATGTATAATCTTATTCCATGTTGTCCTGTGTGCAATAACGCTAAAAATGCGGAAGATACTTTTGATAATAAGAGTTTATTATATCCCTTTGAAGAGGAATATGGATATGATATTTTTTTTGAAATTGAAACAGATGAGCAGTTATGTTATTTAGGATTATCTAATGATTTTAATATAAAAATTAAATCAAAGGAGAATGTAGAAGAAGATTTAAAACAAAAAGTACAAAATAGTTCAAAAATACTGCATATAGAAGAATTGTATAATTTACATAATGATTATGTATCAAAGCTTTTAAGAAGCAAGTATATTTTTACAGATGAATATTGTCAATCTTTATTAGATACTTATCCAGGCTGGTTTTTTGATATGAATGAGGTTAAAAATCAATTATATTTTAATTCTTTGCAAAAGGAAGAATGGGGAGATCAAATTCTTTCAAAATTAACTTATGATATTTTAAATAGTGAATAATTTCATGCATTTCATAAAACATAATCAATAATTTTAAAATTAGTAGGATTGATAGTTCGTTTTACAAGAAATAATCTTATTATTAATATATAATAGATGCCATGAGGAATTCATAAAAAATACAAGAAAGGATACTTATCTATGAAATATTCAAATGAAACGAGCCTAATAGGAAAAGCAGCTAATAGTTTAGATATTAAAGGTGCTATTATAGGCAAAACTTTAGACTTTATAATACAGTTTATTAATAATAGGGTAAATGAAAAAAAATGGAAAAATTTATTTTTAGAAACAGGAGAACAAGTAGTTAAAAATCTTGATGATCAAGAAGGATTTAAAAATGATTTACTAGTTATATTTTCTAAAGATAATATGCAAAATATAGCTGAAAAAAGCTATGACAAAAGAGGATATGAATTAATTTCTTATTTAGAAAATGAAATTGTTGAATTATTTATTGAATACGGAGTATCGGAAAGAAATGCACATGAATATAGTTACCATTTCATTCAAATTATATTAGATGAATTAAAGCAATATGATACTGATAAAGCCTTGGAAACTTATTTAGAAATTTGGAGAAAACAATCAGAACAAAACTATTTTTCTCTAAAGAAACAGTTAGATGCAATTGAAACTGAAGTAAAAAATCTTGGTAAAGATAATATTCATATTTTATCAATAGAAGATATTGAATCTGATATTAAAAAAAGTAGTTCTTTTGAAAAATTAAGTTTAGATTTTTTTGAAATTGATGATGAACAATTTGAAATGGATTTTGAAGATCAATTAGATAATGAAAAAATTATCATAGTTGGAAAATCAAAAGAGGAAAGTTTGTATCGCATTTTAAATTATTTAAAAAGATTTTCTAAAGATAGAATAATTTTAATTGTGAAAGACGAAAAATCTTGGTTAAGTCTTATAGAGGATGATATAAGAAATGCAATCCTTGTACCTTATTTTAATAGTGAAGAAATACTAGTGAAAAAAGATAATACAAATATCTTCATTTATAATGAAGGGGATATTTCCTATGAAACTAATGAATTACATCTTAGAAAAAGAACCATTCATAACTTACTTAGTGCTTTAGAAAAAATAGGATTAGATTACGAAGATGCTAGAAATCTTGTAAATAATACAAGTGGCATCTATGCATTTATGAGAAAACATTTATTTAATCGTGTCAGTAATTTTAAGCCGCAATGGGTGGAAAATAGATCGAAAGCAGTAATTGCGGCTTTACTATGTGGATCATGGGCGGAATGTGAAGGAGATAAAGAAATTATTTCTAAACTTGCGGAAAAAGAGTACGACGGTGTTATTCAAGAACTTAATTCTTATTCAACAGTTGAAAAACCATTTGTTATTAAAATTGATAACCATGGCTCAATACGTTATATGATTTCTTCGATTGAAAATGCATGGATGGAATTGGATGCATTGATTTTTCCTGAAAGTTGGAAACAGTATATTTCTTTGTTAAAAGAGGTTTTTGAAGAATTAGAGCCAATTTTTAAGAAAGATTTTAAAGAGCATTATTTAGTGAATGTTATAAAAGAAAAACCTAAATATTCAAAAGTATTAAAAGATGGAATGTTGTGAACATTGGTTATGAAAGTAATTTATAAGAATAATCAAAATTATCAATATCAAGTTGATAATATAGTTAAAGCAATATTAGAAAACATACGAGGAATAGAACAATGGGCATGTATTTCTCAATATTTTATACCACTATGTGAGGCATCACCAAATTCATGTTTGGATAGAATAGAATCTGAATTTGTTAAACCAACAGGATTAAAAGAATTATTTGAAAAGAATTCAGGAGATATATTTAAAAGTAATAATTACTATGTAAATATCATATTTGGTTTAGAACAGTTAGTTCATATAAGAAAATATGTTTCTCGAACAATAAATTGTTTTTTTAGAATGAATGAATTTGAAATAGATTACAAAATGGGAAATAGTCCTAAAAATACATTAGAAGTCATTTTTTGTCCATGGTTCGATTCATGCTCCTTAAATTCAAATGAAAAAATTAAACAAGCTCAAAGTTTAATTGAAAAATATAAGACAGCATGGAATGTATTTGCAAGTCAGTTACCTGAGTCACACGCTATGATGTCTCCCTTATTGCAACCTAAATATAGGATTGTTAATGAATCTGAAGAAATTACTTACGGTGATTTAGATAATGTATATATTGAATACTTAAATTTATGTACGCAATACGCTGGTATGGATAAAAACCGTTGGAAAACTCTAATTGAGCATCTAGATAGATATTCAATTGATCTTCAAAAAAATTTTTTTAATAAATTGATTAAGAAGACACAATCAATGTGTGACAATGATAAAGAGTATTTGAAAACAAAAATACGTTATATTGTTTATAGACATAGATTTTATAATCAGAGCGATTGGGCAATAGAAGAAGATAAACTTATGATTTATGAAAATACAATAAGTGCTATTTCTTTTAATAATCCTATTTTTGATTATAGATATTTATTTATAAAGCATAATATGCCTCTTCTGCATCCAATTCCATATAAAGGTGATGATTATAGAAATAAAAATCAACAATTAAAAAATCAATTGATTGATGATAAAATAAATGAATTTATCAAAAAAGATTATTCAATTGAGGATTTAATAGATATCTTAGTAGGTGATGATGACTATGATATTGGAACAGTTTTGGCACAGTATTATTGTAAATGTAAATATAATAAAGAAATTTTGAATCTTTTAATAAGCAAAGATTCTCAAGGAAAGCAAACTAGATCATTTATAGAAACTTTTTACTGTAACAAAGTAATTGACTTAAGAAGTGTTATTAATGATTTAAAAGAAATGACAGATAATGCAGAATTAATATCCGATATATTTTCATTACAAAGAGTAAATGGAAATGAGGATGCTTACATTTTCACGGAAGATGAACAGGTAAAGAGTATTTTTTGGAAAAGAGAAAGATGTTTCTTTATATTTGAAAATGCTAGTAAAGAGGTAATTGGAAAAGCATTAGCCGAATGTTTAAAGTATTCAAATAAGGAAAACTATATTTTATTTTTAGATGATATGAAAGATTACTTTTCTTTACAAGAACTATATGATTATTTCATCAAAATTTCCAATTTGAAATATGAAGGTCATTACTCTGTTATGGATTATCCGTTGCAAGAATTGTTAGAACTATTACAAAAAGAATTTATTAATGATGATGAAAAATGTAGTGAAATTGCAAAAATAGAATGGATATTCAGTGGTATTTTAGACTGGGATACAATGAAATGTATTCAAAGAGAAATAAAAAGAAATCCTATTTTTTATGCTGATTTAATTTGTTGTATTTTCAAAGATAAAGATGGAAATAAAAAAATGGATATTGATGAAAATATACGAAGTAGTTTAACTAGTTGCTTTTATAAAATGAAATTTTGCCCTTCAGAAAAAAATGGAAATGTTGATTATGAAGAGCTTTGTAAGTGGTTAGAGGATTTTAAACATTTATTAAAAGATCAAAATCAGGAATATCTTTATGAGAGACTAGTTGGTTCATTATTTGCAAACGCTCCAGTGGGTAACGATGGATATCCACCACATGAAAGTGTAAGAAAAATTATTGAAAAATATAATAGTAATGATTTGAATAAGTCATTTATTATTGAAGAGTCTAATAAAAGAGGAGTATATTCACCTGACGCTGGAAAATCTGAAAAAGAAATAGCAAATAAATATTATAAATTTTCTAAAGCATTAGAAATTGATTATCCAATAACAGCAAATATATTCTATGAATTAGGTAAATCTTATGATGAAGAATCTTTACAACAAAGGATGGCTGCCGAAAATGAATAAAAAAAATAAAATTTATGAGGGAGCAAGATACAAATTTGTTATAAAGAAAGAAATAGGTTCGGGTGGCAATGGAAAAGTATTTGATGTAGATATAATAGGATATCCAAAATTGGATTTTGTTGCAAAGTTTTTTTCTGCAGATAAAAGAAATCTAAAAAAGTGTAATAAGAGATTTGAACGTTTTAAAGAGATTTGAACGTTTTAAAAAGGAAATAGAATATGTAAATAAGCTTACTGACATTGAGGGGATTATGTTAATTGAGGATTGTAATTTATCTTCAATGGATAATTCTTGGTATTTAATGAAAAAGGTCAGGGAGTATAAGGTTAATACTAGAAAAAAACTCAATGAGAAGTTAGATGATATAATGAAAATTGCTTTAGTTATAAAACAATTGCATTCCCGAGATATGGAACATAGAGATATTAAACCAGATAATATTCTTATTTTAAATAACAGAGTATATTTAACAGATTTTGGATTAATATTTTGTGATAACGATATTGATAATTTGACAGATTTAAATGAAAGAATAGGCCCGGGTAAAATCGCGCCACCAGAATTTAGTAATTTGGGAGCGTTTAGTTATATTGATTTTAAAGCTTCGGATGTTTACTTATTTGCTAAGGTAATTTGGATGATTTTGAAAGAAGAACCGTTTGGCTTTTATGGACCTTATAAATATGGAGAAGATTCAAAACAGTTGTTACTTGATGAAAAAAAATATTCTGTTGAAACATTTATTCCAATAAATAAATTAATTCATGAAGCAACCTATGATGATTTTACGAAAAGAATCAATATTGATGATTGTATAGGTTACATTGAATTACAACAAAAACTTATTTCTAATAATTTAAATGACGATGAAAAAGTAATTATTAATAATTTAAAAAATGAAGAGCTTTTAATAAAATTTAAAGAAGATAAATGTTCAAAACATATAATATCAAATAAAGAATTTATAGCCGAGTTTTTACAAAAAAATCAATTTCCTTCAAAAATAAAAATTTGTGGAACAATTAGTGATGACAAAGAAGAAGTAAAAGAAAAAGAACTCTTATTAGAAATTTCAAGAGTGAGAATAAATCACAACTATTGTCAAGGTTATTATTTTATAAATAAAAGAAAAATATATGAGTGTCATTTTATTGTAAATGAAATAATTCTTAATGAAGAAAAACAGCAATTTGAATTCCAATTAATAGAAGATGAAAGATTATGGAAATATAATAATATTATTGAAGCAAGAGGCAATATTGTTGGAAAGTATTACGTACCTTCAAATAAAAAAATAGTAATTGATTATTGATTAAAATTTCAATGGTCAGTAGATACTTCGAATAGCCTATTTGTTTAGCTGAATTAAAATATATGAGTAGAAAAAAGGTTTAATTTTTAATTATTTATGTGTATAATAATACCATCATAGAAATAAAAGGGAAATGAATTATGGAAAATATAAAGAAAATTATATCTTGGCCTGTTATTTTAGGAATACAGGTCATTACAACAGTAGTATTATTATTTTTTATTTTTAAGCTTAATATTTTACCAACAACATATGCTGTTATGGTTGGGATGATACTTGTTTTATTAGGTTTTATTAATTATGCATTAATGAAACCTAATAAAAAAGAACATCATCGTAAAACAAAACCAAGAGAGATTATTGGTAAAGTAATAAGTTTATTATTAAGTGTTTTAATGGTTTTTGGATCAGTAATGATCAATAAAGGTTATTCAACATTAGATGATATTACGAATTCTAATACGAAATCTGCACATTATGCAATTGTTGTATTAAAAAGTAGTAAAATAAATAGTTTATCTGAATTACAAAATGAATCGATTGAATATTGTTTGCAATATGATAAAGAAAAAGATATGAATCAAGTTATTGCTGAAGCTAAAAAGAAAGAATCAAGCTTGAATTTTGATGTTGCTATGACATATTCAAAACTAGGGGATGATCTTTATAATAATACCGTTAATGCTATATTAATTAATACAGCATATAATGGTATGTTTGAAGAAAATCATCCAGATTTTCAAAATGAAGTTAAAGAAATATGGGCAAGTGACATAGAAACAAAAGTCAAAGACTTTTCAACAAGAGTTTCTGTAACAAATACACCATTTATTATTTATATCAGTGGTATTGATACATATGGAAGTATTACAACAGTATCTAGATCAGATGTTAATATGATCGTTACTGTTAATCCAAATACAAAGAAGATCTTATTAACATCTATTCCAAGAGATTACTACGTAACTCTTGCGAATATGAAAAAAAAGGATAAGTTAACGCATTCAGGTATTGCTGGACCTGAAAATACGGTTAAAACAATGGCTCAGTTTTTAGGGACAGATATCAACTACTATGCAAGAGTTAACTTTACATCATTGGTCACAATGGTTGATGCATTGGGTGGTATTACTGTTAATGTTGATCGAGATTTTAGTGCGGGTGGTTATACCTATAAATTAGGTCTTCAACAAATGAATGGTAAAGAAGCATTAGCTTATTCAAGAGAAAGACATTCATTTGCTGATGGAGATAATGTACGTGTAAAACATCAACAAGATGTTTTAATGGCTATGCTTAATAAAATGATGTCACCTGCAGTTATTACTAATTATAGTAGTGTTTTAAAAGCTATATCAGGATGTTTTGAAACAAATATGGCATCTAGTGATATTACAGATTTAATCAAAATGCAAATAAATGATAATGCTTCATGGACATTTAAACAAAAACAATTTACCGGAACAGGAGTTATGCAAACAGGTGGAGCTTACATGCCTGATAGCAAACTTTATTATATGATTCCAAATGATGATAGTGTTAAAGAAAATCTACAAGCTATTAAAGATGTCTTAAATGGGAAATAGTTGTTCTAGTTGCTAAAAGTGATCGTTGAGTAATAATAGATAACATTGATTATATAGCGCTCTAAATAATCGCGTGTTTTAGAAAAATTACTTTAAATTATTAAGGGAATATTGATGTGAAATCA
>UMKS01057545.1_pt1 | contig 9374 bp, 13 predicted proteins | sample 1966351 | NCBI WGS metagenome assembly UMKS01 (sample SAMEA4836184, study PRJEB28245) | human gut metagenome | biome: gut microbiome; material: fecal sample | place: Denmark | collected 2008
ACTTTAATTAACTCTTTTGCTGATTCATTAGTAAGACATACGGAAATTGTTCCATCCTCTGCAATATCTTCCGCTTTCATATCTTCGATCTCAAAAATCGGCTCATTGATATGTACTTCATCTTCTATTGCATGATGAACGGAAAAATCATGTCCTGAATAGTTGTCTAATAATAGCCCATGTTCCGGTACTCTCTCCGCACTAAGTTTTAGTAAACGGATTGCCAATTTAACGGCCTCCTCTTTAGTGATACTACATACCAGATCATTATCTCCTTTCAGATCTGATTCAGGATCAATTCCCTCAAAAAGAAAAGTAATCTGTTCGGGTAACTTCTCCTTTCCCTTGTGCGTAATGGCGCACGGTGATGTCTTTTGTACACTGAAATTTAAACCGTCTTGGTTCTCGATCGAATAAACTTTATTTTTCATAATTCTAAAATTAAAATATTAAACATCTTTTTTTTGTTCCCGAATCAGGAGATGCTGTCTAATGTTTTCAGCATTTTTATAGCATCTTCCCGGAGAATCTCAATCAATCCCACATCCGGGTGTTCATACATAATTGTCTTAGTCTTTAGCGGGATGGTACGGCGTAAGTGTTTAGCCAGTTCTTCCCCTTCAGCGTATGAAACTGGAATAAAATCTTTGTCGGTACAAAGCCCTAATCCTATACCAACATCTTCTACTCTGTAATTTTTAATGTTCATTGCTTGGTCTTGAATTTGCTAGTAATTATACAATCTTTGCCAGTGCGGAAATGAGTTTTTCCAGTTCTTCCCCTTCAATGGAAAAGCCGGGCTCCTCTCCGCTATCTTCCCTTACTTGTCTGGCCTCGTCGCTTTCATCAATGGTGATAACTGCGAGATTGGCCGGTGTTTCGTCCGGGTTTATTCCTCTGTACACCGTGATTTTATCCACGAAAGATTCCGCCTTAAGGTCTATTCCAGATTCTGGCAGCTCTTCATTGCCAAATTTTAGCAACTGAATCCCCAGTTTACGGGCTTCTTCCGCATCAAGGTGTACGGTGTTTTCTTCCGTTATGGATCCCCCGTTTGCTGTTTTAGTGATAAGGACCTCGTTATTATCACCTTTTCTCACATAAAGAAATTTTTCACTGTCTTTTTTTACTCCAAAAGATACACTCTGTTTCATAATTTTAAAAATAAAATTGGTTAATAATTTATTTAGTTGAGCAATGCTCTCTTAATTACCTTTATTTGGTATACTGTTTGCGTCTAAGCTATTTTCTCGCTTCATACGATAGATTGTTCATTCGAGAAAAGAAAATGCCTAATTCGCAAACCTTTTTTTTATTTATATTCCTGTTGCATATACTTTTGTATTTTCTTCTGGGCGTTTTTTCCGTCTCTGATGCACCAAGCTGTATCACCAAATTGTGATGTACTGGGATAGGATTCATAAACATTCCCGTTTTCGTCTTTCTCTAAGTTCGACCGGAACACCTCAAAATATACAATCCCTTCCGGGGTGGTTCTTCGGTAACAGTACATTCGGTTGCTTTCATTTTTAGATACCAATTCGAAAGAATCACCGTACTTTTTAAATTTGTCCTTTAATGGTGGACGTTTTATGCACTTTAATCTTTCCATATTCAAATAATGTTTTTGTATTAGCAACTTTTTCCGCAAAGATGAACATCTTATCATCCCGCAAAAGAAAAATGGCTTAAATCGCTTTATTTGTTCTTAATGAACTCTTTCTTTAATTCTTTAATTGCTTCCATAATTTTTAAATGTTGCTCTCGCTCATTTTAAGGTGAGCGAAAATGATAATCTAGTCTTTTTAGTACTCTTGCTCATCTCACAGGCGAAAATGATTTTCGTTCGTCTTATTTTGGCTGAATATATTTTGCCTGTCAGATTTCGGTAGTTCATTCTCTTCTTACTTCACATTCAAAACCTAGGTTTCTTAATTCATTCATCCGGTATTCTTGCAAAGGCCTGGGCTTTTCTTCCGGTCTTTTCACTTCGATAAACGATGCTTTCCCGTTCTTTAGGCATAACAGGTCAGGAATACCCGGTTTATTCGTGAGAATCAATTTAACCACATAATAACCTTCTGCCTCTAACCGTTTGATGATGCGAGCCTGTATCTTACTTTCTAGCTCTGCCATAGTACGAAAGTGTAAAGTCTTGCTTTCCGTGTACCGCTTCCAGTATCTTGTTTTCAATGCCACAATCAGAACAGAGGAAGTAAACATCTGCCGGGCTGGTGCGCTCTTTTGAAACTAGGCGGTTCTTCCCTTGTTCGTATGATAGATAACTAAATTCGAGATTAAAGAAAATCAAAGCATCTGCTGTATCAAGTCTCACACCTTCACGTGCCCGGCGAACTTGTGATATGAAGACTTTATTTGATGAGGCTTGAAACTCTTCTGGGCTGTCTGTCCAGTTTGGGAAGACAGACTGCAATAACTCCGCTTCGGATTGGTACACGTAGAACAATGCAATTTTCCTGTCTTGGAAATAGCTCTTCACAAAATCCGCCTTACTGCTGTCAAATATCAAATGCTCGCCATTCTCGGAAATTACACTCCCGGAAGATAGTTGATGTAATTTAGTCAAAAGCTTTGCCGGTGAATCCCCTAGGACGGTATAGCCGTCTACGTCTACAATCAAATCGTTTTGTAATCTTCTGATATATTCCCCGGTCCTGTTTTTCATCTGTACCTGCAATATGTGTTCGTTGATATTCACCTCAAAACCGGCCTGTTCTTGGGAGTAAGAGATAAACAGGTTTTTAGTATCATTGTCTATCTTTGGCTTATTGGCACATGAGTAATCGTTTATGAGATACCCGTTTACTTTCTTCTGCCGTGTATATACGTACTCTTTCGCCCATTTATAGAAACTTTTATAGCTTTTCCACGGTGATTTGCTGCATACCCAAAACTGGTGATATAGCTGTGAGTAGCTTTCGGGTGAAGGTGTGCCGGACAAATAAAGCACGGGCAAACCTTCGCAAATGGTTCTTATCTCCTGTGTACGCTTGCTTGGCTTGGGATATGCTCCAAGTGAATGGGCTTCATCAATTATCACAAGGTCGTACTTTCCTGCTACCTTGTGGCTGCTTTCAAAATTGACAACTTCCAGTTGAAAAGACGGATGTAGTGCGATATAGTCGCTTTTTACGATGGGGATGGCTTTTAGCTTGGTGATGAATAAAACACTTTTTGCATTGAATTTATCAGCAGCAAATAAGGCTGTGAGTGTTTTCCCTGTCCGGCATTCCATTGACAGATAACAGCATCCGAAAGCCGTTAGTTTGTCGGCTGCCTGTATGGCTATGTTGTTTTGATATTCTCTTAGTTTCATAGATTTTTCTTTGTTTTGAACATGAATGAAGGAATATACTTCCCTATGTTTTCATTGATGATTTGTTGTCTTTTTCTGTACTTCTGTATTTTTTTACCGTAGAGTGTTATTTTCCCCCGGTATAATGGTTTCCCGTACTTTTTGCGTGGATCATCCAACTTGCCTAACTTGCGGAAGAATATATCTTGCTTATTTTCCGTTTGGACGCTATAGACGTGATTAAATGCGTGCCGGCTTGCTATAATATTCCCGTCTAAAAATAGTTTTCGACATTTGCGCCTTGTGCATGGACAAACAAAATACCACACATAGCCCTGTCCTAAATTGCTGGGCTCTTTTCTTAACTCTATCTTTTCTTGCTTTCTCTTCCCGTTATACACCCATATAAAGGCGCATATCTGTTCCTCTAGCGAAAAAACGATAGTGTATTGTACTCCATTAGCAGTAAAACTTGCCGATCCTTCAGAAAGCCTGAACAGCTCTTTTAGGTCTGATAGTGCAATGTGCGGATTATGATCTATTATTGTTTTCATCTTTCACAGTTTTCTAAATAGTTAGAGAATAAAATCAATGTTCATTAGAAAGGGTTGTTTTCTGTATAACCTTTCGTATCGTAGTCGAATATCTTTGTAAGGGAACCGTTATGCTTGAATTTGACAGTTCCGACAGAACCGTTTCGGTGTTTGGCTATAATCAATTCACCATAGTTGTAAATCTCATGCCCGGATGAATCCTTAACACTGATGCCGTAATATTCCGGACGATGGACGAATATAACCATGTCCGCATCCTGCTCAATGGCTCCCGATTCCCGAAGGTCTGCAAGAATAGGTTTTTTATCCTGTCTCTTGTCTACTTCCCGGTTGAGTTGTGACAGAAGGATAACAGGTACATTCAATTCTTTAGCGATAATCTTTGCTTCCCGGGACATCCGGGCTATTTCCTGTTCTCTGTTTCTTGTCCCATTTGAGCTTTCGGTTATCAGCTGTAGATAGTCTATTATCACCATCCCGCAGTTATTTTGCTGATGGTATGAACGACACATCGCACGGATGTAACTCATACCTATAGCTGCATTATCGTTTATTGTTATCGGTAAGCTGTATAAAGTTCCCCCTATTGCCTTATCTATTTGCTGTAGCTCATCTTGGCTTATATTGCCGGACCTTAATTTGCTGGGGTGTACATTGGATTCTGAAGCAATGAAACGTTCATACAGGCTGACAGAATCCATTTCTAAAGAAAAAATGACTACTGGAATACCTTGTCTAGCTGCCGACTTTCCAAAATGTAGAGATACAGCGGTTTTTCCCATGGCTGGACGTGCTGCCAATACTATCAGCTCGCCACCGTGCCAACCGGAATTAATATCGTTAAGGTCTTGTAGCCCGGTTGTTATTCCTGTCTGTTTTCCGCTACTATACAATCCCATCTTCCTCTCTATGTTTTTTAATGCGGATTGTGCAATGTCTTTAAATGACTGGGATTCATTTTGACCGATTAAATCCTGTTGCATTTTCTCCAGTGCTTTCCCCGCATTGAAAAGGACATCGCCGATATCTTCTGTATCGTCATAGGCTTGTTGTTGGAGTATATGAGATAATTCAATAGCTTTCCGTTGTAGATATTTCTGTTTTACCATCAAAGCATGTTCGACGGCATGAAACGAATCAAATCCATAATTGAGGGTTTCCGCTATAAAGTGTGGAGACACTTCTTCAATCTTCCCCATTGAGCGGACTTCGTTTGATACAGATACTATATCACACGGTTTATTGCTTGCATAAAGCGACTGGATAGCATCATACAATACAGCGTACCGGTTATCATAAAACATATCTTTATTCAGTTCGGGAGATATGGCGTCGAATACCCTGTTGCCGCCGAAGCTAAGAAGTGAACCGATAACGGCTTGTTCTGCTTCAGGTACGTTCGGCATTCCCTTAATTGGGGACGGTGTATACTTGTTTGTTTTCATCCTGTACCTCCTTTCTTCCGTGATTCTGCCACCAATAAGTAAATCTTCTCTTTGCGTCTGATATGTTTGATATACTCCGTTCCTCTCCGATTGAAACGATATAGGCTATGAACTTGTCTAACTGGTCGGGAAGCATAGAAATGAAAGACACGCCTAAAGTAGACTGCATACAAACGGATTCTTTCCATGTTTCGTCAGATAGTAGTTGCTCTTTGATTGATTGGGGATTGAAAACTTTATTTGCTCCCTCTCTCGCACTCTCTCCCTTAAGAGAGAGTGTATCAGTATCAGTAACAGTATCAGTAACAGTATCGGCTTTTTTGGGTTCTTGTAAACCCACTGGGTTTTGTGGGTTTTTCTTTGGTCTCCCTCCTAGTCTCCCGTTTTCTCTATTTCTTCTGACTACTTTAGAATTGTACACTTCTTTATCATAATCTATTTGCTCTTTTATAGAGAAAAAAGTAGAGAAAAGAATCTGCTCATCTGTGGGTAAAGCACGATTTACAATATACTCATCTACTGCGTCGTGGATTTTGTGCCGTAATTCTGCTGGCATTTTCATCAACATCTCCGCCCATCTCTTGTAATATATGATTGAAATCCACTCTTCCTGTTTACTCATTATTACCTCCTTCCCAATCAATAGATATTTGCCGTTTGTCCGGCTCTAACCAGTATAGTTTTCTTTTATCATCCAGACGAACGTCTTTAATATCCCAGCCTTCATCATTACGAAGGGTGGAGATTACACGTCTAGCGTCATTCGAATTTGTTTCAGCGTTGATTTCTTTTGCCGTTACTTTCCGGCCAGATAAGAAAATAGATCGTACCTGTTGAATTATTCGAGATGATTTGTTATCTTTGCTCCTGTTGTTGAGGAGATTGGCGGTCGTTGAGACTGCCTTTTTCTTTTCTTTCATAGTCATGCCCTCCGATACTTGAATACGACCTGTTTTTTTACTGCCTCGTCGATAGCATCTGCTTCATACAGGATTCTACTACCTACACGTTTGGAGATAAGAAGTCCGTCTTTTGTTATTCTCGCCAGTGTTGGTAAAGTGACATGAAGGATTTCAGCGGCTTCTTTTCGGGTGTAGAACTTTGGTTCTTTCTTTGATGCGGCTAATACTCTTTCTGATACTCTGTCTACTATTTCGTCAATAATAGGGGAGATGAAGCCCATAACGATCTGTTGCGTCTGGGTAATGTTGATGTCTGACTTTCCCATAGATTATTCTTTAAAGGATTTTTTCAAGGCATTATTAATGTCACCAATAGTATAATAAACACGTGTGCCGATTTTTCGACCTGTAATTATGCCTGTTTTAGTCCATTTGTCTAAAGTAACAAGGGAAATTCCGAGCTTTTCCGCTGTTTCTTTGCGTTTGTATAGACCATCTCCCCTAGGTCCCTTATCTATTGCAGGAGTAGGATTTGTAATATTAGCCAACTTTTCATCAAGTAAGCGGCTTACCATGCTTTCAAGGTTTTCAAGTGTTGTTCCTTGTATAAGCGTTGCGTTTTGGGTAGAAAAAAAATGCTCCATAATCTTTTTGTTTTTAGGATTACGGAGCAAAGTTTGTCGTTTTTATGTGTCTAATCTATACCGTATATAAAATGGTATATAATTTAGTTATCTATTTTTATGCGTTTTTCTTCTTTTGGGAAAGCATTCGCACTTGAATTATTATTTTTTAGTTGTGTTTCTATTGTGGATAACTTAGTATTAGCAAAACAACTAAAATTCTCTTTTAAGAATATTGCTATATCAGGAAGTGAATTAGTTAAATATCCCTTGTTTTTTGCTTGTCTAAACATATCTGTCAATACGTTGTTTTGCCCTTCCCAATTCATAGTAACTCCGTTTTTCTTGATTAGTTCCTCCGCAATATAATCCTTATCAAACAATGATAGTTCAATGTCTTTTGATGTCGAGAATAGGCTTGTAGCAATTTCATAAGCATCGATTTTGTAAATTTTGCATAAATCTACAACTTCACGTATAAAACTATAAAAATCGTCAATTATACAAAGAACGAAGTTTGCGTAATCTCCTTCAAACGTTTCCATTAGTTCACAATCCTGATCCTTAAAATCGTATATATAATCATATATTACTAACGATTGATGCCATAGGAAAAAAGTACTTGATTTCATCAGTTTACGCAAAAGCGTACATCTTTTTTCTTCTTCAAATTCGCTAAAATACGATTCAACTAACTCAAAGTAATTTTCAAACAGCTTGTCTATATCATTGTTTATAATACCCTCGTATGATTCCAACCTTACTTTGCATTCCTTTTCAAAATCATTGTTGTACCAATCGGGATGTTCAATTTTTATTAAATCAACTGTATCTTCTTGCTCGTCATAAGTAAGTTGGAAATTATCAACTATTAAAGACATTGCTTCATTTGCCCTCTCTGCATATACTTGAATTTCGCCTAATAGATTTTCAATACATCTTTCTGTAAATTGTCCCATGTCACATCGCTTTTAATAAATTACCATTTTTCTGCCAGTGTATCATAAGCAACATTGGCATCTTTTATTTAACTATTTTGCTATTCTTAATTTCGTGAAATAATTCTCTTTAGCCGCTATCATACTCTTTTCTGATTCATCCAGTTTGAGGTACGTCTTTAGCTGCTGCTCACTGCTGTGTCCGGTGATAGCCATTATAGAACTTAATGAAGCACCGGCTTTATACATATTGGTTGCCAAGCTTCTCCGGCAGGTATGGGTTTTAAGAAGGTCGCAAAAGCGTTTCTTTGCTGTATACTCCATTGCTCCCCGTTGTTCGTCTAACTCTACTATTTCCGTCCATTTTAAAGCTTCGCCGATCTCTTTGATATGGTCGTTTATCTTTTGGTCGTAGACTTTGGGAAGTGTACCGTTATATTTGTCAAGGATAGCCGCAACCCGATAATCAAGAGGAATATAAACTATATTTCCGGTCTTTTCCTGTTTAAGTTTGATGTACTTATTGCCATCGGTAAGGGTAACTATCATTTTTGAATTGATGCGCTTATAATCACTTACTCGTTGCCCGGTCAGACAGCCGACTACAAACACATCTTTTATCTTTTCCCATGCCGGACGATTGGATAAATCGTACTCATAAAGTTCCTGTATTCGTTCTTCAGTCAAATAGACATTATCAACATCTTTATAGATCACATCAAAACCAAACCGGACGTTTGCCGCATCCATTAGTTTAAGCTGTTCGGCTGCATAACAGATTGTTTTGCATATCTTCACCATCCGGGCAATAGTGTTAGGGGAATATTCCTTATCTGTGAGGAATGATCGGAAGTCATTATAAAACTCTATTGTCAGGTCCTCAAAGTCAATAACCTTTAGCCTTGTTTCCTGATACGCTTTAAACTGGGATTGAAAGCCTTTGTAGCTCTTGATTGTTCCAAGAGATATATTTGTGGTTCCTCCTTTCTTTTTCCGTTTTCCGGTTTCGCATTCGTGAATGAATTGTGCTATGAAGTCGTTGAAGTTGGTAGCTTGTTCTTCTTCTAGGGCTTTAGCTTCGGCCTCGGCACGTTCTTTCTCGGCTGCTATTTGTTCGGCATATACTATCTCATGTATACGCTCTTTAGCCATGTCGGAAGTTATGGCTACACCATTTTTTATTAGTGCGTCAATCGTTGATGAAATAGCATCTAGTTTAAGATAAAGCTCTTTTCCTTTGCCTGTCCTGAAAGCTGTTAGGGCTTTGGCTCCTGTTAAAGATTTGTTCCACTCTTTTATATCAACCTCTAATCCGGTAGATACTCGAATGTTAATCTTTGGAACCCTGTTTTGTATACGAGCGTATAAGGTTGCATATCCTTCGCTTTTGTCAGTTCTTAAAATGAATGTTGCGCTCATATTTTTACTCTTATAAGTTGGTACTACATTGGTACTACAAAGATAGATATTCTTTTTGATTTGGTACTACATTGGTACTACAAACTTTTATCTTATTTTATTCTATTTTATTTGTGTGATAAATAATTTGTTGTTTTTCAATGGTTTATAAAAATAATGTTTTATTAAATAAATAAG
>UMKS01024655.1_pt1 | contig 9277 bp, 8 predicted proteins | sample 1966351 | NCBI WGS metagenome assembly UMKS01 (sample SAMEA4836184, study PRJEB28245) | human gut metagenome | biome: gut microbiome; material: fecal sample | place: Denmark | collected 2008
CTTACGCCAATAATAAAACCTGCTTTCTTCAAAGCCGGTGTTGTGACAATAGTCACGAATGGAAAGTTCAGTTGACTTCCATTCTTCATGAATCCTTTTAAATTCTTCTAAAGTTAAGTTCTTCATTGTTTCACGTTTTAAATTCACGCAAAACTAGGAAGAACTTTCAGAGGGGGAAATACGGGGTTTGCTGAATGCTTACGTACATCCGAAACGAGATATGCGGAAAAAAAATAATCTCGGCATATAATTACATCATAACATTCCTTTTTCAATAGGTCAGAAAACGATTTACCAAAAAGCAACGCATAATTTTCAGGAAAGAATGTTTCATTGTTTTTGAAATTGGCTTTGTGGAATTCCCAAACCTCAGCAAACACAGTTTCGCCTACCCATATCACCCTATGTTTCTTTTGAAGTGAAGTGTATAGAGAGTAAAGAGTACCTGACCAGTTATTTTGATCATTAGGGTTTAATGAAGATAAAAAAGCGATATTCATGATTGTCCTAGTTATATCTAAAATAATTTATTAATTTTCAATTGAAAGATTAAACCATCGTATCGCGTTGTATTCTATTAAATAGATTCACAAAAAAACGAAATATGTCTTCATTAGACATCCATTTATTCTTTTCTAAATTTTCAAAATCGGATAATAGGCTATTTAATGTTTTATTATTATATACAGAGAGAAGATAGAGAAGAATTTCCTTTCTCAAGCGTATTGAACCTAAAGACATTTCCTCTTTCTTCGTTACGGTGACCTGCGTATCACTTCTTCTAAACATTAATAGTTCTTGTGGTTCTACAAATAATATTCCTCCAGATTTCGCTATATCAAACCACAATTTATAATCTTCCACACAGGGGTAATTTTGATATTTAATATGGTGATTAAGCAGAAACTCTTTTTTAATCATCACACTAGGGTGAAGTAGCATGTTATATTTTAGTAACTCCAATACAGGTTCATGTATAATTCCATATCCAAGATGAGAAATTTTTCTTTCGTTGCCCTTATCGCTGAAAATCTTAGCCCATGTACCACAAACTGTGATATCCGGATTTTTTTTCATTCGTTTTAATTGAATTCTTAATCGTTCTGTATGCATGATATCGTCTGCGTCCATGCGTGCGATATAAGCGCCGGAAGCTAACTGCAATCCTTCATTTAAGTTTTGAATGAATTGATGTTTTCTTTTGACCAAATGTATTCTTTCATCTGCATAGTCCTGAATGATTTTCACAGTCCGGTCTGTTGAACCGTCATCTATAATAAGAAATTCAAAATCGGTCAGAGTCTGATTCAAGACACTGTCAATAGCATTCTTTATGTATTTTTCGCCATTTCTGACAGGCATTAAAACTGTTATTTCAGGCATTGTCTTGTTCTATTAATTGTTCATATACATTAATCGTATTATCTATCATCTTTGTCAGTGTGAATCTTTCTTGGTAGTTCTTGATTGCATTTGCGCTTAGTTTTAACCTTAAGGCTTCGTCATCTATCAAACGCATGATGGCATCCGCTAATTTTTCTTCATCTAGCTCTAAGCCAAAATCTTCATCAAATATTAAAGGAATTTTTAAAGCATTCACTTCATCTTCAAACATCTCGGAAAGTGCGTCTACGTCCGATACAATCATTGGTATACCAAACATTGACATTTCAATAGCTACATAGCTACATTGTTCATGCAAAGAAGGAATGACTCCTATAGTATTTGCTGAATATAATTCTTTCAGTTCATTAAAAGAAACAGCCCCCAATATTTCAATGTTTAGTTGTTTGTACGCTTTATGAATATGTGTCGACATATAACCAGTACATTGTCCAACTAATTTCAGTTTACAAAAGTACCCTCTATTAAATACTTTGTTCAACGCATTAAGTAGGCAAATCACTCCTTTTTCACGGCTGATTCTACCTACGAAAAGAATCTCTGGTATTCCATGTTTTCTTTCCTGCAAGGTAATCCCCGTATTATCCATACCATTATATATTACAGATATTTTGTCCGGATGAATACCATATGCTGAAACAATGTGTTTCATTGCGGAATAAGAGACACATATAATTCTATCAGATAAGGGATATGCAATCTTTTCTAGTTGATTATCGTTTATTAAATTGAATGTATTATTCAACCATTGAGAATACTGTTTTCTAAACTGGCTTTCGTTATATTCAAGGCTTAATTTCCAAGGAATGATATGTAAATGGGTCAAAGTATATCCGCCCAAAGACGATTTTAAAATATCGGCTAATTTAAATAGTAATAATTCTTGTACATGCCAAATTAATTGTTTCCTATCTTTTAAATAAGGGGATATTAGGTCGGATATGACGTTAAAATACTTAGTAAGCCAATATATTTCATTTCTCAGAGGCTTGGATTTAGATGGATATGGGATATTAGCAATTATCCTATCCTCCATCACTTCTAATTCTGGAAATATCAGACTGGTATTTAAACAAATGATGTGAACTTTAATACCGTTTATATGCCTCATGCCTTCTGTTAACATTTGAATATAGCGTACAACACCGGACGGATTTCCAGTTTCTATTCTGAGGATTACAATATTCTTTTCTGTCATTGTTGCATTAAATAGTGTCCGGTGGATCTTATATCTTGAAAATTAAGACATTTCATAAGTAGTAATTGAGGAATTCCTCCTTTTAGCCTATTTAATGTCAGTCGATTTCCTTTGTATAAATAAGATTCTTTATTAAACAGTAAGTTTGATAATTCTTCTTTTAAAGATGACCATTCGCTTTTTTTATTAAGAAGTTGCAATTTATTCAGATTGTAAATCGTGTCAATTGCCTCTTTTAAGTTTAGGGTTTCCAAAACCATATTTGAAAAGTAGCATTTTGTAATCGTATTTGCCAACTTTATGATATCTTTGCGTTTATGGTACAAGCCATATTGCAAAAGATTGACTCCAAACGATATATTGGTACAAACATATTTATCACTGATTAATTTTCTATGTGTTTGTACTATTATGTCAATTAATGTTTCTCCTCGAATATTTAATTCTTCATAAAGATTATATTGACAAAGCACTTTCGTAGCATGGTAATAGAATAAGTTACGTTCAAACAAGCTTTTAGGAATTAGTTTCAAATAATCACAGAGGTTCTCTATTAAATTGGGAACTATTTCATCAATATCAGATTCTGGAATATATGATTTAGAAGTTATTAAAAAAGATATAGCGTCGCTTTTAGATACAATATTGTTCATATCTGTTTTTAATTGTTTTATGAATGCTACTATTTCTTTATGTTCTTGACCATATAATTCCAGATAATCAGCTTCAATATATTCTTTTTCGATAAGATGAATAAGTGACCATGCTATTCCCATTTTTCCTTCATTAAATGTATTGCTTTTCATAGGAGAAGCTAGTACCTCTTGCAATAACTCAAAAGCATGTTTTTCAGCTAAAGCATCCTTAAAATAGTGAGAATATTCGAAAAGAATTAAAGAATACCCCATTTTACCAAACATCAGACTAGAGTTGTCTAATGAATATCCATGTAATAATATAAAGTTCACCAAAAAAATATTTTTCATACTTCGTTTATATTAACTCGCTTTAATAGGGAAATCTTCAATATTGAATTGTACTATGGCAGAATGGTTGTAGTCCTTCTTTGTGGCAATTTCAATAAGCAGTGTCCGAAATCAGTGACTTAGTATTGTTTCTTGACTTAATATCAATATTCAAGGTAGTCTTCAATCTTAAACTTTTCATCTTTTACAATAAATTTTAAATATCGACCATATAACATTTTCTTGTCAATGGTTATCAGGGGGCCAAAACTGTTTTCAGGAAACTTCCTTATTTGTTTTTCTAAATAAGATACAATCATTTTCTCGTCGGTAGATAATGCTTTCGGCAATAAGAGGTGTGGAATAATTTGTCCTGTTTTAGGGGCTACTTCCAATAGAAATGAATATTCCTTCCCAACATGTTTGCTAAATTCTGTAGGAAAATTTTCATTAATAAGAGGAGAGATTAAAAAATCTATATTCCTTTTAATGTCATCATACCAACATCCGTCTTCGCGTATTAATATCATACCTCCTTTTTGTGGGAAACAAGAAGATTCAAACTTACCCTCATCTGGAGTTATTTGTTTTTCGTCAGATATCCTGCCTTTATGAATGGATATGAGTGAAGCTTTCTTTGATACAATTGTATTAAATAGCTTTCTTGGGCAATGCAAAACGAATAATCTGCCAGTGAACCATTTGGCAATTATACCATTATAACCTGCGGGCACATCTTGATACATAGCTGATTCTCTCATTCCATATTTCTCTTTTATTTTTTGTAATTCAAGAGAAGCTTGTTTTAAGGAATCTTTGTTTTGCGGAAATATATCTTCTAAAAATAGATACTTACAGTTTCTGTTTGGGATTCTCCATTGAGCTACACAACAAAATTCTTTCTTTAAAGGTGAAGGATACATAAAGGAAGGCTCATAGAAGTAACCGGGAACATATATTTCGTCATAATCTTGAGGAACACTATTTTTACTATCCTTGAAAAGACTAAACATGTCAGTTAGAGACAGAATCTCATATTTGTCGTCTGCATTATTTTGAGCATAGATCAAACCGGGTAATAAATATACGAAAAGTGATATAATTCTATTTTTCATAATTGTTATTCTCAATATGGAATATAGGTATCAGTTGGCTCATGATAAATATAAAATTCTTTATATCCAATTTCTTGTAATTTACTCTTTGTTTCATAGTCTGCATCACTTGGATAGTTAGCATATTCACTCTGATGGTTATGATATTTTATATCACATCCACTATACGCCATTGACACTTCTTTTTCTTGATGATTGGTACCTGCGAAAAAATGATAAGTTGAACTATCCACGCACATAGACCATTCTACAGAAGTATTTTGAGTTAAAAAACTATAGATTTCTCGATTCTGTTCACTAGTACCTTCAATAACCAATTGACCAGAAGATATTTGAAAAGATGTACCTTGAGGTAATTTCATTGTTGGAGCCCCATCCCATGATCCCATTGATACAAGAACTTCATCTGAATTTGTTTCGTTTGAGTAAAGTACACGCCCATCCTCTCCAATTACATATAAGGTACCTCCGATTACTCCTTTTTCTTCATTTTGACTCAATACCGGCATCTCTTTCCGAATCTCATCAATAAGTGCTCTTGTTAATTTTTGCTTCATAAGTATTAAATTTTATTTGTGTGATTCTCCAAATATAGAAATAAATTCCCATCTTTACAAAGAAATATAAATCTTTTTTTATGCAAACAAGACAATTTCCCTGGGAGTACCAAATGGATGCAAAAGATTGTGGCCCAGCATGTATCAAAATGATAGCTAAATATTACGGCAAATACTATTCGTTACAATATTTGAGGGATTTATGCGGGATAACCAGAGAAGGAGTTTCCTTTTTGGATATTAGCTATGCTGCCGAAAAAATAGGACTAAGAACTGTAGCTGTAAAGGCGACTATGGAGAATCTGACTAACAGGATTCCACTGCCATGTATCATACATTGGGACCAACACCACTTCGTTGTTGTGTATAAAACAAAAAAAGGGAAGATATATGTTTCAGATCCTGCCAAAGGCTTGCTTTCCTACCCGGAAGAGGATTTCAAAGACAGATGGTATAAGGAAGGGGAAGAATTCGGGATGCTGATGGTATTGGAGCCTATGGCAAACTTTAAGCAAATAGAAGCTCATGAACGGATAGAAAGATTCAAAAGTTTCGAAAACCTTCTCAACTATTTTACACCATATAAAAAAGCATTCGGCATATTGTTCGCTATCATGCTGATAGCTACCGGACTGCAAGCCGTACTTCCGTTTATCTCAAAGTCTGTAATAGATATAGGTATATATACTCAGGATATATCTTTCATCTATATGATGCTAATCGGCAATATTGTTCTTTTACTCAGTATAACACTGTCCAATGTATTAAGAGACTGGGTATTGCTGCATGTTTCTACCCGTGTCAATATCTCTCTCATATCGGACTATCTGATCAAACTGATGAAGCTACCGGTGACTTTCTTCGAAAATAAGCTGGTCGGTGATATCCTTCAACGAGCAGGCGATCATGAAAGAATACGCAGTTTTGTGATGAATAATTCTTTGGGGATGTTCTTCTCCATCATTACATTCGTTGTATTCAGCATTATACTGTTGATTTATAATTCTATGATCTTTTTTATATTCATAGCGGGCAGCGGAATCTATGTGGCGTGGATTTTCACTTTTCTGAGTATACGTAAAAAGCTCGACTGGGAATATTTTGAACTGAATGCCAAGAACCAAAGCTATTGGGTGGAGACCATTGAAAATGTTCAGGAAATTAAAATAAACAATTACGAAGACCTTAAACGCTGGAAATGGGAAGCTATTCAGGCAAGGATATACCGGCTGAATCTGAAAGTGTTGAAAATCAATAATGCACAGTCACTCGGTGCGCAATTCATTAATAGTATGATGAATATTGCCGTTACATTCTACTGTGCCATTGCTGTAATCAATGGAGATATAACTTTCGGGGTCATGATTTCAACACAATTTATTATAGGTATGCTGAATGGACCTGTGGCGCAGTTGGTCAGCTTTATGCAATCTGCCCAGTATGCTAAAATCAGTTTTATGCGTATCAATGAAATTCATCAGTTGAAAGATGAAGACGATTCTTCGCCGGTGGTGAGCAACAGTCTCAGTTTACCTTTAGACAAAAGTTTATATTTGAAGAATGTATCATTTCAATATTCGAGAAATGCTCCGTTGGTTTTGAAAAATATCACGCTGCAGATTCCCAAAGGAAAAGTGACCGCTATCGTTGGCGATAGTGGATGCGGCAAATCCACTTTACTCAAACTGTTGTTACGGCTTTACATGCCCTCTTATGGAGAAATCTGTATGGGAGATATGAACGTGAATAATATCAGTCTGCGCAATTGGCGAGCCAAATGTGGGTGCGTGATGCAGGATGGAAAGTTATTTAACGATACCATACAGAATAACATTGTACTGGATGATGCCAATATTGATTATGATGCGTTGCAGAAAGCAGTTGAAGTAGCCAATATCAGTCATGAAATAGAAGCCATGCCACAGGGATACCAGACGATGATCGGAGAAATGGGCAGAGGTTTAAGTGGAGGGCAACGGCAACGGGTGTTGATAGCGAGGGCGCTCTATAAAGATCCGGACTATCTGTTTTTGGACGAAGCGACGAATGCACTGGATACCATTAATGAGCAAAAAATAGTGAAGGCATTAAATAATGTTTTCAAAAACAGGACTGTCATTGTGGTAGCTCATCGGCTTAGCACGATTCGCAGGGCAGATCAAATCATTGTGTTAAAAGCAGGAATAATCATAGAGACAGGCAATCATCAAAGCCTGATGACAAATAAACAGTATTATTATAATTTAATTCAAAGTCAGTATGAGCCGGAAACAAATACCTTCTCCACAGAAGAAAGCACAGACTAAACCATCCGGAAGAAGCGAAGAACTGGATGAGATTATTGACCGGATGCCCATGGCTTTCGGAAAATGGGTGGCATTGGCAGTCATTGTATTTGCAGCATTATTTCTATTGTTCGGATGGATTATCAAATACCCGGACATGGTGACCGGGCAAATTAAAATTAATGCGCAGAACCCGACCATAAGACTTGTTGCCAACAGTACGGGGAATTTGCTGCTTCTTTCGCACAAAGCACAGGAGGAAGTGAAGAAGGGAGAGTATATAGCTGTCGTGCAAAACCCTGCTTCTACAGAGGATGTACAGAAGATTGCGGATATAATGGGCAAAATCAGCATGGAGGATGTGCAATTACCAACATTCAGAGACAGCTTTCCCGATAAAATGTCTTTGGGGGAAATTAATTCCCAGTACTATGCTTTTCTTGCCGCTCTAAAAGCCTGGTGTGATTATATGAGTCGGAACGTGTATGAAAAACAAAAGGATAATATTGCGGCAGGCATTCAATGGAAAAAAGAGATTGTTGGTGAAGCGGAGGAGGCACGGAAAGCGGCAAAAGACAGAATGGACGTCGCTCAAAAATGGCTTAAACGCTATACTTCACTCGATCGGCAACAAATAGCGACTTATGAGTATGAGACTGATCAAGTGAAGAATAATTATTTGACCACTGTACAAGAAGTACAGAACATAAACAGGGAAATTTCTTCGACCCGAATGCAAATAACAGAGGCATACCATCAGCTGGAACAGCTGGAGATTGAACAGAAGGAAAAGGAACGAAATCTGCAAGTAGAACTTTTGTCTACTTATCAAAGCCTTCGATCCAACATTGCTGCATGGGAACAGAAATATGTGCTCAAGGCTCCTTTTGATGGAAGGGTCGAATTCTTGAAGTTTATTGCGGACGGACAATTCGTTGAGGCAGGGGAATCTATATTTGGAATCATACCGAAAGAGAACCATATATATGGGCAGGTACTATTGCCGGCCAGCGGAGCCGGAAAAGTAAAACAAAACAGTAAAGTCGTTATTAAACTGGAGAACTATCCTTATATGGAGTACGGATATATCGAAGGATATGTATCTTCCATCTCCCTGGTCACCCAAACGCAAAAAACAGAAAAAAGCACTGTTGAAACTTATCTGATTAATGTAGAACTGCCCAATGGACTCACGACTAACTATGAGGAGGTTTTGGACTTTAAATATGAATTAGGAGGAACTGCCGATATGATTGTAAAAGACAGAAGATTGATAGAGCGCCTGTTTGATAATTTAAGATACCGGACTAAATAAACTCCATACTTAAATTTGCTCTCCAAGTGAATTAAACATAGATTTTGCTCCCATGCTCTCACTTTCTGCCTGTATCCCTTTATTCATCGTGGTTTTAGCTATGGTAGCAAGTGTGGTGGCAAGTATGAGAGCAAGCTGTTGCTCTCACTTTACTATATTGTATTTTTTATTGTTTCTTCAATGTTATCTTTTGGTTTACAGTGTGTTAATGTCTGACGTGTCAACCATTAACAATTGATTTCTCAGTTATTAATAATTGAGAAATCAGTCGTTAATAGCTGATAATTCATGTATTATTGACTGATAAATGATTTAGTGCTACTTGAAAGAACAGGGTAATTGAAATGCCTGATATGGTCGAATGAATCGAATCATGTGGTTCATTCACTCCAATCAAAGGAGCTTTTGTTAGTTTCATACGCTTGAAACCTTTGGTTT
>UMKS01059691.1_pt1 | contig 9254 bp, 8 predicted proteins | sample 1966351 | NCBI WGS metagenome assembly UMKS01 (sample SAMEA4836184, study PRJEB28245) | human gut metagenome | biome: gut microbiome; material: fecal sample | place: Denmark | collected 2008
ATAGGAGGCCATCAGCTGACACTGGAAGAGGCGAAAGAACTTTGTGAGAAGAACATTACTTCATCAGAACTGGAGATGTACCGGGAGGACGGTTCCATTTACCGCAAGCGTCTCGGTCTGGCTCCGGACAAACTTCAAATCGTAAAGATATGAAACAGGGAAAGAAACTACTGATACTGCCTGCAGTGGCAGTCCTAGTCGGAATGGGAACCGGCTGTTCCGGCAACAGCGAGAATAAGGCACAGGATATGGCCAAAAAGGCACTGATGGCTTCGGTGGACAATCCGGAATCCGTAAAGATTGTCGGAATCAGCAAAACGGATTCTGTATTTGGCCGTGAGTATGTTACCATGAAGGAGAAGATGGCTCTTTCTGTGGCCATGATGAAAATCAGTCGCAGGTTTATGGAGGATACGGATTTTGATAATCCGAATTCAGAATGTCACGGGATGTCCGGACAGATGAAACGTCAGATGGATGCCATGACGGCACTCCGCTCTCTGATGGTTACGGGGGAACTGAAGCCTGCAGGTGAAGAAGCCAGTCAGGAACGCAAGCCGTTCAGCGGTTGGAAGGTAAAGATAGAATATGAAGCCATTGATTATGACGGACAGCCATACCGCTCTGAATACTGGTTTATTATGGATAAGGAAGCTCAATGTGTAATCAGGTCATTTGAAATTCCGTTATTTTAATCATTTGAAATAAGACCTGCCATTTAACGGATATAGACAATCGCAATATTTATAAATATAAGACTTGCATGAGTCTTTTTAATACTAATCTGACAGAAGGAGATGTATTTTATTTGAAATGACAGCTCCCTCTGTCGTTTTAGTCATCCAATGCATTTTACATTATATTAATCTATACGGTTAGTTTAATATTATTGTTTAGAAATAGTTACACCATCGATAATAGAACTCCATTCTGGATTATTCTTAAAAAATGAAATAGGATTTTGAATAATTAAAGGTTCATATCCATCTTTGTTAATTTCACATAACGAAACAAGATAAATATAATAATGATTAGCTCTTAATCTCGCAATATCCATTTCATTAGAAGACCAATGAAAGTGAGGCTTTCCTAAATATGTTTTTACCTCTATAAATCTATCAAGTTTATTAGAACTCAAATCATTAAATGATACAATATCGTATCCTGCTGATACGTCAATAGCAGATACTTGTTTTATGGCCTCAATTTTATGATGCCCTTTAAGTCTTTTCTTTTCATATTCAAGAACAAACATCTCACCGCATTCTCCTTGTTCCGCTTGTTTTTTAAGTTGAGCAAGCAGTTCCTCTTGTGTTGTAGTTTTTCTCTTCATTACATACCTTTGAACAGATCTCACGAAATCTGAACATATAAAATACGTATTGTTTGTTCTGTTCTCAAACACATTTAGAGTTAACAATAAATTACGGAAACATGCAAATTTCAATTGGATGCATTTTCTATTAATGTAGAACCTATCTTGTTGTGAATCAAATGTAACCGTCTCTATATTTATTAAATTCTCTTTAAGAATAAAATCAACAATTCGAGTAGACAAGAAAGAAATGAAATCATCTAATGTTATAATTGACGAATCCTTCACATTAATTGAATCAGATTTAACATTATAATCCAATATTCCAACCAGTGAAAAAAGTAATATAGCTGCATCTACATCAACATCTATGTGTCCTGGATTATGTATTACAAATTGTTTTAAAGAAGCTACAGAAAGAGTAGCTTCTTTAATGTGCCTATATACAAAGAATAATCCCTCTTTGGAACCAAAATAATTATATCTTATGATTTCTGCGTTTAACATAGTCAGATATGATTGCTTGAATATCTGCATCTCCATCATCTTTGAGATTATCAAAGAGTGGTATATCCGATGCCTCTGTTATTGATATCATTCTATTCTCTTTTATGTGTAATCTACTATCAATTGTCTCATCTATAGATCCTTCTGATAATAGATAATAATATTTTGTCACCACATCAGGTTTAAGTCCATATCGATGTATTCGATCTTTTGATTGAACAAAATGCGCACAATTGAACGAACGTTCAATATATATAGCATTATGACACACCTTATGTAATGATATAGACTCTGCTACTGCAAACGGATTTGCTATTATTACGTTGAAGGAACTATCATCTCTATGAAACTCTTTAATAATTCCTTCTCTTGTTAACTCAAAAGACTCATCTTCTTCTGACATCCCATCTGATGCAACAGGTGTTGCACCATATAAGATTCGTGATTGTATTCCAATACTTTTGAGATATTCATATAAGTCTTCTATTGTTTTTATAAAAACAGCCCATACAACGACCTTTTCTCCTTTTGAAATAATATCTTTAATTATATCAGCACAAACTTCAAATTTTGCAGGAATCTCATACTCATAAAAGCTTAATATTTCATTCATTGCTACAGAATCATCTTGATTAATAGCAGAAAAATCCATTTCTGCGTATTCCGAAAATTCTGACAATTTGCATCTCAATAATTCTGGATTTGTAGCTACCTGTTGTAAGCGCATCATTTTGGCTTTTACAAGTGAAGAGTGTAAATCAGCATACGGAGAATTAACTTCCTCAATAAATCTTTTTTCAATGAAGTCATATAACCTGCGCTGAGATTCTTTCATAGGAATACGAATAGCAGGAATCTCTGTTGCAGGAGGTATATCCAAATCTTTCTTTCTGATACGTATAAAGAAGGGATCTATATTCTTCATCATTTTAGGTATACGAGAATCATCATACGCTCTACTCATTTCTCTTAATTGAGAAGGTGAATAACGAATAACATCCTTTTTAGGCCATATAAAATGAAACAAATTGTATAAATCCTCAAATCCATTTGGGGCAGGTGTACCAGTCAAAACCACACGAGCTGAACAATCTGGAGCAATTTCCAAAATTGATGCTGCAATTACACCACCTTTAGTATTCTTGATTTTATGCGCTTCATCAAGAACAACCATAACCTTATTATTTCTTAAGAAATATTGTATTGCAGATTTAATAGAAGCAACTGATGCATAACTTACTAAAGTTATCTCTGAAGTTTGTCCATAAAAATATTGTTTCTTATCCTCTGTAGGTATATTACCATTTATTCTCTTTACATCTGGATAAATACCAAAACATTCTTTAAACTCAAGTTCCCATGGAGAAAAAGCACTAAGTGGACCAATGATTAAAATTTTCTCAACAGTCTTTGCTGGATTCAGAGTCTGATTTTTAAGGTAAGCATAAGCACCATATACTATTGACGTTTTTCCTGCACCAGGTACAGAAAAATTGCAACTGTTTTGTGAGAATGCTAGATGATATGCCGATAATAATTGTAAAGGATAAAGCCTACGGTTTGGCATATTTTTTTCAAGCACAGAAGTAAAATCTTTTAATTTCTCTGAAATATTATGATTCTTCTTGATATTATCAGCGTCTTGAGAAAATAATTCAAACTTGTATTCTTCATCTTTAAAATTCTGCATTTCTTCGCTCACGTTTTCATCATATATCACTTCAGCACCCACATATTTAGCTGATAACTTTATCAGATGGACTATTCTTTCAATTGATTCTTCAGAATCTATCTCCAAATGTCCTTCTATTTCTTTATATGCCAAATTAGAATATAGCAACATTTTTGCCCTTCGGTTTTTTAAAAGAGCAGCGATGTCACCAGAAACAATATACCTATTTGGCATTGTTGATGATACTATAAGCTGCATATTAGTGTAAATCTTCTCTTAATTTATTTACAAGTTTAGTAATCTCACTTATTTTGCTATTCAGCTCATCCTTATTATCTGCACTCATAATTGTTTCGTGATTTATTGAGGATAGAGCACTAATCGCTTTCTTTAATAGCTTAAGTGGTTCATCTTTATCCTTGCTGTTATCTAAAGCTGTTTTTGATTCTGTATACGCCTCTGAGATTGCTGCTTTAGCATTTTTTTTCCATTCGTTATCCCTTGCTCGCAGAAGTCTATCAGAATCTTCATCTGAATTGGCTGATTCAAGAACCTCTTCCGTTGGTGTTTCTTCTGGTAGTTCTTCAGTCTTTTGGAAGTAGTTTTCAACAAAAGTTTTCCATATACCTTCGTTATATAGAAAACAGTAATTCCCCTGCATAATTGCTCTATACTCTTCTGCATTATGTTCTCCAAGACGTATAAAATCAAAGCAAATCATTTTTAGGTTATTGATAACTTCGTCTTTCCCTGTTGTAGTTATCCATGGTATACCACCTTCTTTGATTTTACGGATTGCATCATTTAATTTAAGAAGTCTATCTTCAGAACCAGATGGAATTCGAGTATAAATACCCGCATAATCAAAAGCTTCTAGATATTCGTCTATTAATCCAACCATTTCTATGGCCTGAGTGACCTCTTTTTTATTCTTGAAACCCATATAGGTCTTTATTTCATCTACAGTAAAATGTTTGCTCATGTCATATGCATGAAGATATTTCTCTATTGGGTTATAATCAACCTTATCATCCGAACCCATTTGAAATTGAGTTTCAAGTCGAAGAATGTCTGTATCATTTGCATCCTCTGGAAGAATGGCTGCAAGAAAATATTTACTTCTATCTCTTACTTGTTGTGGTAATGTTTCATCATTAGCTATACTCATTAAAAGTGTAACCCTTCTATTGCCATCTACTATAACGCCATCTGCAGTTACTATACCGAACTGCAATTGCCCATTATTGATAATGTTTTCTCTTGTAATTTTATTGCGCTCTATATGCGCATTATATAGAAATTTAGAAATTAATTTAGAACCTTCTTCTGTTTCTACATCAATTGCTTGGTGCTCTCTTGTGTACGATTTAACTAAACTAGCTATACGCCCATTTTCCTTATTGAAAACCAAAAATTCGATAGGTATTTTATATACATTAAAAGACTTGGTTTCACCTTGATATGGTAATTTGAGTGCATTAGCTGCTTCTGCTGAATGTTTTTGAATGTCAGCAAGTTTTATTTTTCTTTCTTTTGAATTCATAATTATATTATGTCGTAAAATTCTTTTATTATACTATCAATATTATTTACCAATTTTAAATTAAGAAAATGATGGCAGTTATTCAGAATCTGTTTATAATCAGAGTTTCTTGCAGTCCAGCCAGCACCATCTAACATGTTTATAACTAATACATTTGAGTCATTTCTAAGAATAGAATACATTTTAGAAAGACTTTCTTGATATTTAGTTTGCCCTTGTCCTGTAGTAAGATTATAAGAAGCATTTATTACAATACTTTTATTCCCAGAACTTAATATAAAAGCAGCAGGATAAGAACAATTTACAGGTATCATCTTATCATGAAATTCCAATCCGTAACGATCAGCTATAGGTTTTATAGAATCCTTAAGTAAATTGTGATAAGCTTCTCTATATCTTGAAGTATATTCTACATCAAATTTAGGTTGAACTAGTTGTTGGAGAAAGTCTCTGTTACTAATCCTAGATATAGTTTCTTCATTAATTATAAATTTCTTAAGTATAAGCTTAGGTATACGGCCTTTAAACTTTTTACAAGAGTATCCATCTTTAAACAGATCACAAACATCATTCAATATAGGAGGATTAGATAGGAGTTTATTACGCATAGTAGAATCAAACTTCCATTCTCCTTCAAACACATGACCATAGTCAGCACGAATTAGAGATACAATACGATTAAATCGTTCACCTGATATACCAAGTAGTGTTATAAGTATTGAAAGACTATCTTTTTCCTCCTTTATAAACCTTTTTATACCATCTGCATCACGGAGAGTCGTAATTTTATCGGCAATCTCGTTTACTCTTATATTTATATCATTTTCGAAACAGGCTTCTATATTCTCATCTTCAAAAAAGAATGTATTATTTGTAAATGCCGTTTCCCAATCAATTTTTCTCATATTAACGATATATTTGTGTTAATAATTTCTTTGCTACTTCTTTAATTACTGGGACACATACGGAATTTCCTAATAAATCATAGCCAAGTTTTATTTCTTTATTGGATTTTTCAAAAAAATCCAATGTGTAAGATTCAGGATAGCCAAATAGTCTAAGTCCCTCCTTAAGAGTCAAATATCTTATTCCATCGCCATCAACAACACCTATATGACTCATATCCATAGCAACAATTGTTGGAGCAGGTTTTTTCGAATCTAAGAAACTACTTATAGGAAATGACAACTTTCCTGTGACAATATTATATCCTTTGGGTAACGATGTGTCAGGAATACGTTCAGAGTACTGTCCAGATTCTGTTATATGAATTATCTTCTTTTTTGGATGCTCAAGACATAAATAATGTTTCTCAACAAGATCATCAAGTAGAGATTGAAGATTTGGATGATCATAGAAGGTTGAGATTTGTTCTGTTGTTAAAGGCATCCCATCCATCCAATCTATACCAATAATTTTTGCCCATGATTTACGTCTTCTATTTTTAAAAAGAAGATTCAGTAGTTCCTTCTGCTCTGAAGAAACAGTTCCCTTATACTCAAAATCCCAACTATGAATATTTAGTGATCCACCTCTCTTATCCTTCAAAAATTTACCTTCAAGCTGTGACGGAGAAAAATGCTTAAGTAATATTCTAGCAAAGGGTGTATCAATGACATTTTGTCCAAGATCTAAGCAAGAACCAGCACCAACCTTTTCTTGTTTAACAAAATCTAAATCAATTTTTCCATATTTCTTCTTACAACCTACGATATAGACTCTTTTTCGTGCTTGAGGTACACCAAAATCAGATGCATCAAGAAGCACATAATCAGCGTTAAACTTAAGAGTATTTCTAAGTACATCCATAATTATTGATAATGTGGTTCCGTTCTCATGCGAAATAAGTCCTTCAACATTTTCCAACAAAAATCCGTCAACATTTTTGAGATGATGCTTCAAAATACGTTCTATTTCAAAAAACAATGTTCCTCTTGTATCACAAAGTCCCTTTTGTTTACCTGCAAAACTAAATGCTTGACATGGGAAACCTCCTAACAATATATTAAAGGAAGGAATATCTTCTGCCTTTACTTCGGTTATATCTGTTTTTTTTATATCCTCATTAAAATTATGGCGCATTGCAATTAATGCCGATTCTTTAATTTCGGAAGTAAATACGCATTTCGCTTCTTGATTAAGTTCTTCTGCAGCTTGTGTAAAGCCAATACGAATACCTCCAAGTCCAGCGAATAAATCAATAAACTTAATCATTTTACAAGAGTCGTTTCTATAATATCTTTTGCATCTACATTTAAAACTTTGGCAATTTCTACCAACTGATTCAACGAAGGTTGATTTTTATTTTGAACCCACCTGCTTATTGTCGTTTCAGACTTGTGAAGTTGTTCAGCAAGCCACTTATTAGTCAGATTCTTTTCTGCTAAAATAATTCTTATTCTATTCATTATCATTATTTATTGTTATTTTAACGTGTAAAGATAGCAAATTATGTAAAGTTCTCAACTTATTAATTAAAATAATTATATTTTTTTGCGTATTAATTTTAATAATATGACTGTAAACATCCATGAAATCATAAGTTTTCACTAGTACACAAAATTATGAATAACTTATGTCTATTAACTAATATGATACTTTTTTATGTAGCTCTATGCTAGCTCAACCACTTAATCAAATAAAAAAACAATCCAAGTCATTTACTATTTGTAATAGCTTGGATTGTTTTTATGCAAGATATGTACTATATCGTAATTTTACAATAAATAATAACAAGTCATATCCATATTCCAATTGGACCTATAAGATTAAATGAAATTAATAGTAGTCATGGTCAATAGAATCTTTTAATGAAGAATAATCTATATCTTCTATTTGAATGTTATGCATTGTATCTGTAATGAATTCATTCCTATAGAATTTTAATGTAACTTTGACATAAGAAGAAATTTCTAATTGTGTTGTTACATAAGCCTCATATAAATATGTTTTGTCTTCGGAGTCCCAAACACTTTCTTCTTCTGAAAAGTGCTTTACACTTACACAACCGTCTATTTCAGGAAAACATATAGCTTCTATCTCATCTTCTGATATAGAAATTATTTCTAAATCTTTTGCCGTAATATCTAATGAAATATTTAAATTAGATACATCATCAATATCTACATAACCAAATCTTTGACTATAAATACTAGTATCGGAGAGGAATTCTATAATATCTTTTTCTAACTCGTTCTTTAAAACAGGATTTTGAGATTTTACATTTGCAAATAAAGCATTTATATCATTTGTTTGCTTTGCTTGATTTAAACTTGGAATCCTATTTTTAACCAGATTGTCTAAAAATTTACCTATATCTTCTACTACTATCTTATCAGACTCATATAATGACATGTCTTTATCTGCCGAAAAAACAACAATTCGTTCAAGGGAATTTTTACAGGCATATTTTTCAAGAGAAGCTAAAACAAACGCATCAGGAAATTCTTTATTTTTTCCATGACTTCCAAAAGGTTTAGATTGATTAAAATACTTATTAAAGACTTCTGATATAGTGTCCATAAAAAAATCATAATCAATCTCAATTACATTTCCTTTTGATAGTTGTAATGCTATACTATCTTCTACAAATTTTAAATACTCTGAAGAAAATTGCCTAAGGTTTTCTGTAATACTTGATGCTTCTTTTACATTTCCAAATAATAGGATCTTCCTCTCTACATCGTCAAATTTTATATTTGTAGCCTCTTTTATATGTTTTAACCATTCATTTTTTGTAATAATTGGGAGTAATATTTTTACATATCCTTTACTTGCTAAATCAAACAATTTAGTGACACGTCCAGATTCCTTAAAATATGATTCCATCTTAAGAATAGAAGTATCAATAAAAATATAATCTAAAGGTTTATCCATAATTTCGTTCTTTATTTTTTCAAAAATACGGAATATTATTTGATAAACAATATATTTTAAAGTTTAGAATTAATTTATAATAGCCATCCTGCTGATGCTAGCCAAAACTCGCAATGCCGAAACGGCCTATATCCTTGAATACCCGTCTTAAAATACAGGTAAGCTGTTCCGACTGTTCGTATTTCATGCGAAGCCGGAACAACTTGCCCTATGCTACGGAAACTTACCGGCAGACTTGCTTCGTATCCCGATACCAGGCAAGTTTCAGCCGACAGGTTCATCATATCATGCAGATAAATCAGGGCAGTTGCCAAAGACAGAGCCTTTAAGGTTGCGCTGCT
>UMKS01000615.1_pt1 | contig 9229 bp, 8 predicted proteins | sample 1966351 | NCBI WGS metagenome assembly UMKS01 (sample SAMEA4836184, study PRJEB28245) | human gut metagenome | biome: gut microbiome; material: fecal sample | place: Denmark | collected 2008
CTGCCATATAGCGATACAAATCATAGTTGCGTGCCGCACGAGCCGCTTCTCCTTCCGCCCGCACGAAACTGCGCTGCCAGAACTCATTCCACCATCGGCGGCTCGCCTCTTTGTCCTTTGCCGCATGCAGTTCCTTTTCCGTTTTCTCCAGTCCGGCTTCCCAATCGGACACAACAGGAGTCTGTACCGCATGCAAGGTGATTCTGAAAGACTGTCTGTTGGCGGGTTTCCTGCTTTTATATGTCCATGCCTCATACTCCGTTCCGCAGTAATGCCCCCGGCGTGTGCCGCTGAATATCAAATCACCCGCAATGCGGCCTCCGAATATCAGATTTCTCAACGGGTTATATAAATGAGAAGCCTCGCTTTCCAGGCCTTGCTGCTTTATGACAGCATCGACAATGGTATGCGAGGCATTTCGATGAAAAAAAGTCAGGTTCTCTTCTCCTACCAGGATGGAATCGTGTGTGGTGACCACCGTTCCGGGCCACTCTCCCACATAAGAACATTGTAGTCCTTCCTCGCGACTCATCACCCGGTCTGCCGTTCTCCAACTTTCATAACTGACACGCATGGAGGTCACTTCCTTGGTTTCCACCTCCACATGCACCACAGGATGGAACACATCCGCCCAAATATGCATCTGCCCCACCGGAGTAGTGACGGACACATATCCGTCTTTCAGATGAAGCGTCTGGCGGAAATCACTCCTGCCGGCAAACGGATTGGGGGTAAGCCGGATACGGAAACGTCCCTGCTTCAGCAGCGTGTTGTTCTCATCAAACGAACCGCTGCGACACAAATAGAAGAAGACATCATCATCCTCTACCCACACATTCATACCGATATCTCCTCCGCCACAAGGCATGGAGCCGGATGAATTCCGGCTCTGACTGTTCCATACCACATCGGCAGGCTGTCCCCACAAGGCCGTACTTCCGAGGAGCCAGACAAACAATAACGTAAAAAAAACCTTCATATCTTATTTTTATTTATCTCCTAGTATACCGCAGAAGCGATAATCTGGATAAAGAGTATCAGCACCACCATGGCAATCGGATATACCGTAGCGTATGCCACACTCGGAATATTGCTGTCCACCATCGAATCGGCGGCGGCAAGTCCCGGTGTACTCGTCATACCGCCCGTAATGGTACCCAACAAGTCCAGCAGACTGATGTTAAACACCAGTCGTCCCACCAAAACGGCTACCAACATAGGTACAAGGGTAATGGCTGCTCCCACTCCGAACAGCAGCATACCGCTTTCTTCAAACGTAGCCACGAGGTTCTTTCCTGCCGATGTTCCCACTTCTGCCAGGAACAGCAGTAAACCCAATTGGCGCAATAACTGGTTGGCAGGTCCGGACATCGACCACAAGACAGGTCCTGTCTTACCTACGGCACTCAGCACCAATGCCACCATCAACACGCCTCCCGTCAATCCCGGAGAAAAAGAAAGCCCGCCGGGGAAAGAAAGATTCAGTTTGCCGAACAACACGCCCAGCACGATACCCATGGCAATAGGGAAAAAGTCCGTATCGGACAGCTGCTTGGCATTGTTACCCAGCAAGCGTGCCACGCCTCTCAGTCCTTCCTTCTCGCCTACCACCATCAGTTTGTCACCAAACTTCAGTTCCAGTTCGGGCGACGGAGAAAGATCGATACCGCTTCGGCGAATACGAGTTACCGTACAACTGAAATTTCGTTGCAGGTTCAAATCGCCCAACTGCTTGTTTATCATATCTTTCTTAGTCAGTAACAATGACTCTATCTCTTGTGTATGGTCCAGCGGCAACTCCCCTTCCCGGCGTTCGCCCACCAGCACCGCAAACTGCTGCAACGACTCTTCGCTGCCCACCGCCTGCACATAATCTCCTTCCTGCAACAGCGTTCCGGCTGTCGGCATCAGAATTTTTTCTTCATGCTTCACACGTGACACCACTGCCCCTGTCATGGCACGCGCATTGATCTGTGCCAGCGTACGTCCGAATACGGCACGGTTTGTCACACGGAAGATGCAAGTACCCAGCTCGGGGAAACTGCCGCGACGCTCCGCTTCCAGCCTGCGCGCCTCCTTGTCCAAATCCACATGCATAATCTTCGGCAACAACTTCACAAACAGAATCACACCGATGACACCAAACGGGTAAGCGATACCATAGGCAATGGAAGCCAAAGGCGAATTTGTGCTGTCGATAGCCACCGCAAGTCCCGGAGTACTGGTCAATGCCCCCGCTATCAGGCCCACCACACTGGGCGTATCTATGTCAAACGCATATTTCAGTCCCACTGCCGTCAGTCCGGCCGACAGAATAATGAGTACGGTCAGAATAATCAGTGTCTTTCCCTTACTCCTGAAAGAATCGAAAAATCCCGGGCCTGCCTGTATACCAATCGTAAAGATAAACAACACCAGACCGAAGTTTCCTAACTCCTTGGGAATAATCACACCGAAATGTCCGAACAACAACGCAATGAAAATAACAGCCGACACATCCAGCGACAGCCCTTTAATCTTGATTCTTCCCAACATAAAGCCCAACGCCACAATGAGGAAGAGCGAAAAATAAGAGGATTTTAATAGGTCTATTAACATGTTTTTATATGGTTAGTTTCTAATTGCAAAGATAAGTAAAAAAGCAAATGCCTTCCAAGCGTTTATCTATGAATAAATTGAATTTCGATGAAATAAAAATACCTATCTATTTTATGATACAAGACTTTTTCTATATTTTCCAAGTACTAAAGAATATTTTTTAATATTATCCAAACATTAACATTTATATAAAAAAACCAAATCAAAAATTTGATTATTGTATTATTAATATGTAATTTTGCCCCCGTAAAGAAAGTTATACCAACGGTAAAATCAGAATCTCCGAGGCATCTTTCGACAAAAACCATTATCTAACATCATGTAAAAAACCACCCGAACAGCCTTCAAGAAACATTATGGAAAAGGATTTTAAAAGAGTGAAATTATGATACAGATTCAAAGATTTAACAAAGCCTTAAAATCGGCAGTCATTATTGGGGATTTAGCTATTCTGAATATCCTTTTCGTCTCATTGTACTTCATATGGACAACACATTCAGAACAAAAAGTATTTGACGGAACATTGCCTCAGATTTTGGTTCTTTTCAGTTTGTGCTATTTTGCCTGCACTATTTCGAGAGGCATCATCCTGCACCGTCGCGACGTACGTGCCGACCAGGTTGTGCAACACAGCCTGCTCAATATGTTTTATTTCATATTGCTATCCATGACTACTTTCACGCTGGCAGATTTCGGTCAATACTCCCATTCTTTTTTTATCCTTTTTTATCTGTTGTTCACCCTTTGTCTCATTTGCTACCGGCTGACTTTCCGTTCCTGCGTCAAAATATACAGAAAACGCGGAGGCAACTCACGCACGGCAGTCTATATGGGAAGTACAGAAAATATGACGGAACTTTATCATGAGATGACCAACGACCCCACCAGCGGATATCGTGTAATCGGTTATTTCGATTCCGTACCCAACGAAAATTTCCCGGCCTCCTGTCCTTATCTGGGCAAGCCCGAAGAAACCATCGACTACTTGAAACAGCATCATGTGGAGCAGCTTTATTGCAGTCTTCCATCCTCGATGGGCAATTGCATTCTGCCGGTCATCAATTATTGCGAAAACAATCTGGTACATTTCTACAGTGTGCCCAATGTGCGCAACTACCTTCACCACCGCATGAGCTTCGGTCTGATAGGCAGTGTGCCTATCCTGCGGTTGCACGAAGAGCCTCTCAGCAGTTTTGAAAACAGGCTGGTAAAGCGCACCTTCGACTTCTTTTTCTCACTCTTATTCCTCTGCACCCTGTTCCCTGTCATTTTCCTGATAGTCAGCGCAGTGATTAAGATTACCTCGCCGGGCCCCATCTTCTTCAAACAAAAAAGAAACGGACTGAACGGCAAAGAATTCTGGTGTTACAAATTCCGTTCGATGAAAGTGAACAAAGATGCGGACAAGATACAGGCTACGCTAAACGACCCCCGCAAGACAAAGTTCGGCAACTTTATGCGCAAGACCAACATTGACGAGCTTCCCCAGTTCATCAACGTGCTGCTGGGCGATATGTCCATTGTCGGTCCCCGCCCCCACATGCTGAAACATACGGCAGAATACTCGCAGCTTATCAATAAATATATGGTGCGCCACTTTATCAAACCGGGTATCACAGGCTGGGCGCAAGTGACCGGTTTCCGTGGAGAGACACGCGAACTGAGTCAAATGGAAGGACGTGTAAAAGCAGACATCTGGTACATGGAACACTGGACATTCATGCTCGACCTCTACATCATCTATAAAACCGTAGCAAATGCGCTTCACAAAGACAAACAAGCTTATTAACCAAAAAGACAAAACATAAAAAACGAATAGACAAATGAAAAAAATGAATTATGCCTTGCTGGTTCTTCTTGCCCTCGTATTGGTAAGCTGTTCCGCCTACAAACAAGTTCCATACTTGCAAGCATCCGAGTATCTGGACACTTCCGGCCAGAATCCCCCCCTCTATGATGCCCGCATCATGCCCAAGGACTTGCTGACCATAACAGTCAATACTACGGACCCGGAAACAGCAGCACCATTCAACCTGATCGTAGCCACTACCCTCAGTAATCAAAACAAGAACCTGACAAACCAACCCGTATTGCAGCAATATCTGGTAGACAACAAAGGCAATATCGACTTCCCCGTACTGGGCATCCTGCACATCGGCGGACTGACCAAAAGCGAAGCCGAGAACCTCATCAGAGAGAAACTGAAAACCTACATCACGGAAGTGCCCATCGTCAATGTACGCATGGCCAACTATAAAATTTCCGTCATGGGAGAAGTGACCAACCCCGGCAGCTTCGTTATCAGCAACGAGAAAGTAAACCTGTTTGAGGCACTTGCCATGGCAGGCGATATGACCATTTACGGACAACGCGACAACGTGAAACTTATCCGTGAAGATGCACAGGGACACCGTGAAATCATCCCCCTGAACCTGAACGACGCAAGCATTATACTGTCTCCTTATTATTACTTGCAGCAAAACGATGTGATTTACGTCACTCCCAATAAGACCAAGGCCAAAAACGCCGGCATCAGTAACAGTACCACCATCTGGTTCTCCGTAGTGGGTACACTCGTGTCGCTTGCCAGCCTTATTGTTACTATTTCCCGATAAAACAACCCGATTTCATTATGAAAGAAAATTTATACGACGAACTTTATACCGAACAAGAAGAGCAGGTAGACTACAAAGCCCTCTTCTTCAAATACCTCATCCACTGGAAATGGTTTGTTGCCAGTATTGTGGTATGCCTGACAGGAGGATGGATTTATCTGCACTACACCACACCGGTGTACAGCATTACCGGCTCTGTCATTATCAAAGACAACAAGAAAAACAACAGCGTCAGCACCGGACTGGCCGATTTGGAAGATCTCGGTTTTTACTCGTCTACCAACAACTTCGACAATGAAGTGGAAGTACTGCACTCACGTACCCTGCTGAAAAAGGTAGTGGAGGAACTGGACCTGTATATCAACTACAGAACCCGTGAGAACCTCCGCCCTGTAGAGCTTTACAAAGACACACCGGTAAAAGTGTGGCTCACCCCCGAAGAGGCAGAAAAACTACCCAATGGCGCAGCAGTGCTTGAAGTGGTGCTGAAACCCGGAGGAAAGCTGAGTGTCAGCACGGAAATAGACGAACAGGAATTCAAACAGGATTTCGACAAACTTCCTGCCCTGCTCACTACCCCTTACGGTACGTTCAGCTTTACTCCCGGCGACTCGGCAATCGTTGAAAAGGAACAGGAAATCACCGTCACCGTGGCAGCTCCGCGCATCATGGCAAACGGATATGCCAATGCGCTTTCCGTGGAACCGACCTCCAAGACCACAACCATTGCCCAAATCTCTTTGGAGAACACCAGCCCCCAACGCGGTGTGGACTTCATCAACAAGCTGATAGAAATCTATAACCGTGATGCCAACGACGATAAGAACGAAGTGGCAAGCAAGACTGCCGAATTCATCGACGAGCGTATCAAAATCATCAACGGAGAGCTGGGAACCACCGAAAAAGAGCTGGAAACCTTCAAGCGAGATGCCGGACTGACCGACCTGAAGAGTGACGCTCAACTGGCACTCAGCGAGAACTTCGAATACGAAAAGAAACGTGCCGAAAACAGCACCCGGCTCCGTCTGGTGCAATTCCTGTCAGAGTATGCCAATAACCCCGACCATGCCTACGAGGTATTGCCGGTCAACGTGGGTCTGACAGACACCGGCCTGACCGAACTCATCAACCGCTACAACGAAATGCTGCTGGAGCGCAAACGCCTCCTCCGCACCTCATCGGAAAGCAACCCCGTGGTGGTGAACCTGGACGCCAGCATCCGTGCCATGCGCAGCAACGTGCAGACCACCATCCTGAGTGTGCAGAAAGGATTGATGATTACCAAAGCCGACCTTGAACGCCAGGCAGGAAAATACGCCGGACGAATCACCAGCGCACCGGGTCAGGAACGCCAGTTGGTGAGCATCTCGCGCCAACAGGAAATCAAGGCGGGACTGTACCTCATGCTGTTGCAGAAACGCGAAGAGAACGCCATTACGCTGGCTTCTACCGCCAACAACGCCCGTATCGTGGACGAAGCACAGGCAGGTCTGCTCCCCGTCTCTCCCAAAGGCAAACTCATCTACCTGATTGCCTTCGTCTTGGGAATCGCCATCCCGGTGGGCATCATTTATATCATCGAACTGCTGAGATACAAGATAGAAGACCGTTCGGACGTAGAGAAACTGACTACCGTACCCATCATCGGCGATATTCCCGCATCAGACAATATGCCGAAAGAAGGTTCGGTGGTGGTACACGAAAACCAGAACGACATGATGGCCGAAACCTTCCGCAATGTCCGTACCAACGTGCAGTATATGTTGGGCAACAATCAGAAGGTGGTGTTAATCACTTCTACCACCAGTGGCGAAGGAAAATCATTTGTGGCTGCCAACCTTGCCATCAGCTTTGCCCTGCTGGGCAAGAAAGTGGTCATCGTGGGGCTGGATATCCGCAAGCCGGGACTGAACAAAGCCTTCCAGATGTCGCATAAGGAAGACGGTATCACCCGTTACCTTGCCGACCCGGAACACACCGACCTGATGTCGTTGCTGCAACAGTCCAATGTCACCCCCAACCTGTACATCCTGCCCGGCGGTGCCATCCCTCCCAACCCGACCGAACTGGTGGCACGCGACTCGCTGGTACAAGCTGTCGACCGGTTGAAAAAGGAATTCGACTATGTGATACTCGATACCGCTCCCATCGGTATGGTGACCGACACCCAACTGATTTCGCGCGTGGCAGACATGAGTATTTACGTATGCCGTGCCGGTTATACACCCAAAGCAGGCTATCTGTTCATCAACGAACTGAGAGACCATAAGAAGTTGCCCAACCTGTGCACCATCATCAATGATGTAAACATCAAAACCGGAAAGTACGGATATGGCACATATGGCAAATACGGCTATGGTAGAACCTATGGCTACGGTTACGGATACGATGAAAAAAGTAAATAAATAATACTTCATTTTTTAGTTACATAATAGACAACTAGAAATCCCTTCCCCAAAATGTTAATTATTTAACACAAAGGGAAGGGATTTTCATTTATCTACGGACAAATCATATAAATATTTTACTCATACAATTTACTTGTCACCTCAAAACAGGGACATTCCTTCACCCACTCTTCGGGGCTGATGCGTCCGTCTCCGTTGCGGTCGGGACTCAAATCCCGGTGTCCGCACACCCGGCAGCCGGGATAATCCATCAACAACGTTCGGATAAGCACCCTCAAAGAGTGTTTCTGCCATTCGGTACGCGTATCTGCGGGACGATAACGGACATCCAGTCCGCCTTCATAACAAATACCGATGCTGTGCGCATTGTAGCCCAGCGCATGTGCTCCCGGCTTCTCTAGGGGGCGCGTATTCTTAATATCCCCATTCTTGCGGATATAGAAATGATAACCCGCCCCATTGAATCCGCGATGCCGATGACACACCTCCAAGTCGTTTTCAGTAAAGTCCCTGTCCGCACGTGTGGCGGAACAGTGGACTACAATCAGGTTAATCTCTCTCATTCTTTCTTCTCTTGGCTCTGAGGAGCAGCATGATGCACTCCAGAATCTTAATAATCAAGTTTTTCATATTTCCTCCTTTTTCAAACGATTAAAACTCTATTCCGAAACTTTTTTTTAGGGATGTGCCAAAACGTTTATAATGCTGTCATTTCATCGGTAGAGACGAGGTTCGCCCACTCCAAACAGCTTGTTTGTGTATTACTCCCAAGGTCGTGACCGTTGGTAAGGGCAGGCAGCCCCTCCCCCTACAGTTGACGATTTGACAGACCGGTTCAGTTTTGACACACCCTCAGAGGTTAGCCCTCGTTTACACCGGAGACTTCCTCTTCAGGCTTCTTCTCCTCCTTCTTAGGCAACTTGTTCACCTTGCTGAACGACAGCGCCGTCAGCATGCCGCTCAACGCCAGTCCGGGACGGAAATTGATACGCGCCTTGTTAATCATGGAAACATCATACTTGTCTTCCGAATCGGCCCCCTTGCCGCTCACACCAATCTGAAACGTGCCCAAATCCGCCAGACGCACAATCTCGCCTGCACTCAGCGCCTCCACAATCACATCTTCCAACGCCGTGAGCACTGCCGCCACATCAGCACGTGTCACGGTACAGGTTCTCTGAATTCGTTCCGACATCTCGCGGACTGTGACATCGCCGCTGGCCTGAGCCTGGGCATAGAAACGTACTCCCGCTTCGGGTTCCTGCGGGTTTTTACGGGGTACAACCGAATAAGATACTGACTTTGACATAATCTTCTAATTTTTAATGATTTATACTTATAACTTCGAAATCTCAAGCACCGGTTACTCTGTGATTACATGACAAAGATACGACGGTGAGAGAAGCCATTGTCGGGCTTCGTCGGAATTGGTGGAGAAAGGTAACGAATGGTCTTGAAAACTTGCTTTCAGCAAGAGCATTTGAGAAACATCGACCTCACTCTTAAAAAAACAGACTGCACCGAATGCCTTTTCCATATAAATCATTATCTTTGTCCGTTATAGAAACACAGAAAAACATAATGGGAAAGTTTATCAATCCGTTCACC
>UMKS01024119.1_pt1 | contig 9149 bp, 8 predicted proteins | sample 1966351 | NCBI WGS metagenome assembly UMKS01 (sample SAMEA4836184, study PRJEB28245) | human gut metagenome | biome: gut microbiome; material: fecal sample | place: Denmark | collected 2008
GGAAAAGAGGATTATATATGAAATTTTTTATTGACACAGCGAATGTAGATGATATCAGAAAAGCTAACGATATGGGAGTTATATGTGGAGTTACAACTAATCCTTCACTTATAGCAAAGGAAGGCAGAGATTTTAACGAAGTAATAAAGGAAATCACAAGCATTGTTGACGGTCCAATAAGTGGAGAGGTAAAGGCTACAACAGTAGATGCTGAGGGGATGATTAAGGAAGGCCGCGAGATAGCAGCAATACACCCTAATATGGTAGTTAAAATTCCTATGACAGTAGAAGGCCTTAAAGCAGTTAAAGTCCTTTCAGCAGAAGGCATCAAGTGTAATGTGACACTTATATTCTCAGCTAATCAGGCACTTTTAGCTGCAAGAGCAGGTGCTGCATATGTATCACCTTTCCTTGGAAGACTTGACGATATATCACAGCCGGGTATCCAGCTTATTGAGGATATTGTTGGCATATTCTCTAACTATGATATCCAGACAGAGATTATCTGTGCAAGCGTAAGAAACCCTATACATATTACTGACTGCGCACTTGCAGGTGCTGATATAGCAACTGTTCCATACAAGGTTATAGAGCAGATGGTACATCATCCATTAACAGATGCAGGTATAGAAAAATTCCAGAAAGATTATAAGGCAGTATTTGGTGAATAAATGATATCAACACAGAAAATAACTACGTCAGAAGTTAGAAAGTATAATAAAAACAGAATATTTAAGCTTATATATAACAGCAACAGCATATCAAGACAGGAGATAGCAGATACTCTTGGTCTGTCACTTCCTACTATTAACCAGAATATCAAGCTTCTTAAAGAAGAAGGACTTATACTTCTTGAGGGTAACTTTGACTCAACTGGCGGCAGAAAGGCACAGATGATAACTGTAAATGCATCTGCAAGATATGCTGTAAGTGTAAATATATGTCCAGCCGAGATAAGAACAAGCCTTATCGACCTTAGTGGTGAGATAAAGGATGAGATAAGCCTTAAGACAGAATTCAGCACAGATGCCAATTATGGTATAAAGGTGGCTGAACTTGCCTATAATGTCATAAGGGCTAATCATATATCAGAGGATAATCTGTTAGGAGTAGGCATTACTATGCCGGGTGTTTTTAACTCTGATAACAGTATGTTAATATTCTCACCACCTCTTAAGGTTAAGAATTATAAGACGGACAATATAACAAGATATATAAAGTATAATTATATAGTACAGAATGATGCAAGAGCAGGCGCATTTGCTGATTACTGGTATGCACATAAGAATGAAAATGCACTAAAGGAAGAAGATCTTGAGGAAAAGCTTTATCTTATGGTAAGTGATGGTGTTGGTGGAGCTGGTGTCAGCAACAATACTATCAAGAAAGGCGAGCATAACAGATACGGCGAATTCGGACATATGACACTGTATCCGGGTGGAAAGAAATGTATGTGTGGTAGAAACGGCTGTCTTGAGAGCTATCTTTCAACTAAGAATATATCAACAGATATAGGTCTTACACTTGATGAGTTTTTTGAGAAGCTGTCTGATAATGATGAAGAATGTAATCATATATTTGATGAGTATCTTGATAATCTTACAACCGGTATTAACAACCTGTATGTAATATTTGACAGGGACGTGGTTATCGGAGGTGTTATGGCAAGATACCTTCCAGCCTATGAGGAAGATATAAGAAACAGACTTATATCCAAGTTCTCCTTTGACACAGATGCGGGCTACTTCTCACTGTCAAAGTGTACTGCCAAGAGAGCGGACACGGGAGCAGCGATAATGTTTCTTACGGAATACATTAACAGCATCTAATTGCGAGAGCAGCAAAGCTGCGGAGCAATTCGTATGGGTATCATAATGTAGTGGGACGAAGTAAGCTCATTTTGTCAGAAAAAAAGAACATCAAGAGAGGGATAAATAGCAAATGGATAGTATAATAACCCATTTAAAGAAAGCTATTACATTAGAGCACTGCGCCGTAAGGTTTCTTACGGCGTGGTGTTTTATTTGTTTAATGCAGACTATAGTTATGAATGTCAGGAATGTAACAATAAATACACTGGATTATGCAAGAATGGTGAAACTTCCGTTTATGGCGGCAGCAGTGATTATACTTACTGTTCTTTTGTATATTGTATACTATATATTTGAAAAGAAAAATGAGGCACTTTCACGTAAGATTGAGGGTGGAGTGCTTGTGGCATCAGTGTTTTTATATGCATGCGTGAGTGTGCTGCAGAATAATGACATATATTTTGTTGTGGCGATGAGTGCACTTACTGTAATGGCGGTAATATACTGCATAAGATATGCAGGAATAGTGCATATTAACATGTCAAAAAAGTCATATATAATCATTATGGCTGTGTCAGGAGGTTTATATATTTTATTTGTGAGCTTCTGCATGGTGACAAGATATCTGTCTTATGGTTCACCTAACTTTGATATGGGACTGTTCTCACAGATGTTTTATTATATGAAAACCACGGGAACGATGAAAACGACAAGTGAAAGAGATTATCTTCTGTCACATATGTGTGTCCATGTATCACCGGTATTCTATCTTATACTGCCGTTTTATATGATATTTACCTCACCGGTCGCACTTGAGATAATACAGCCGGTTCTTATAGCGGCGGCTGTCATACCACTTGCACTTATATGCAGGCACAGAAAGCTGTCAGGCTGGGAAACAGCACTTATAATAATAATTTATTGCTTATATCCTGTTATGAGTGGGGGATGTTTTTATGATATACATGAAAATATGTTCTTTCCTCTGTTATTAAGTACATTTCTGTTGTTTATGGAAAAAGATAATACAGTTGGAATGTGTATATCTGCGGTGCTTGTGTGGCTCATAAAAGAAGATGCAAGCGTGCTTATGATGTTTGTTGGATTATATATGCTGCTTAATAAATGTATGAGAAAGAAAGGTGCAGTGCTTTTTATAACTTCTGCACTGTACTGTCTTGGTGTGTGTATATTCCTTAAATATGCTGGAAATGGTGTTATGTCAGGACGTTATAATAATATGATACCTGAGGGCGATGGCAATATGTTTTCGGTTATAAAGACTGCATTTGCTAATCCTGCGTATCTTGTAACACAGATATTTGCGGTGGATAACATAACATTTATAATACAGACAATGGGTGTGCTGTTATTTCTTCCGCTTATGACGAAGAAGTGGTCAAGATATGTCCTTATCGGTCCATATGTCCTGTTTAATCTTGTAACAGATTATCAGTATATGCACAGTATATATTTTCATTATGTGTTTGGTTCAGGACTGCTGCTCATATATCTTGTCATTATCAATCTTTCAGATATTGATGTTAAGAAGAGGTTAGGACTTATATATTCAGTGGTGGCGGCTGTTACAATATTTTTCACGGCATATAATCTTCCAAAGCTTGAGACGGCAGTTGACACTCTGGATGAGGAAAGACAGCATGTGTACAGTACTATTGATGAGGGACTTTCTGTTATACCTGACGATGCAAGTGTAATAGCGACAACATTTTTATGTGCAAAGCTATCCCAAAGAAGTGAGCTTTATGAGTTGTATTATACTGATAAGTCTGCTGAATATGTGGCTATAGACTTAAGAGGCGGGGCTAAGGGGTACGATGTAAATGCGTATCTTAGCGATGACAGATATGAAGTATTGTATTATTCAGATGGGATTATAGCGGTATTTCGTGACAATTTTTATAAATCATAATTGAATTTAATATTCTGGTAATTAACAAAACGGATTGTGAAGAATAATATAAATAATATTATTACTATAAAATAGTGGGTGTGAAAATATATCGTTTTATCTGTGACACGAATACATTTAAAATGTTTATATCAGAAGAAAAAGAGTTTTTATGAAAAATATGGTATTTAACAGATAATAACAGATAGAATATTGAATTAATCGCAGGATTTGATATAATTAATACATATAATGTCTAAAAAGTGAAAATTATGTTTTCACGCGCGGTTTTTGTGTCTGAGCGCACCTGGCACAAAATCCTTATTGCGCAAAATGTGCGTAGAAATGAGGTATATAATGATAGCAGAATCTATGAAAGCACTTGTTAAAGGAAGTTCAGTAATAAGAGCTATGTTTGAGGAAGGCAACAGACTTGCTAAGATATATGGAGTTGAGAACGTATATGATTTCTCTTTAGGTAATCCTAATGTGCCAGCGCCTGCAGAGGTTAATGAGGCGATTAAGGAAGTCGTTGATGAAGAAGATTCTGTAGTCCTTCACGGATATATGAGCAACTCAGGTTTTGAGGATGTAAGAGAGGCTATAGCACAGTCACTCAATAAAAGATTTGATACACATTTTAACTATACTAATATAGTTATGACAGTTGGTGCAGCAGGCGGTCTTAATACAGTACTTAAGACTATTCTTAATCCGGGTGATGAGGTTCTTACATTTGCCCCTTTCTTTGGTGAATATAAGAATTATGTGGGCAACTTTGGTGGAAAGCTTGTTGCAGTATCTCCTGATACAAGCACATTCCAGCCTAAGTTTGACGAATTTGAGAAGCTTATCAATAAGAACACAAAGGCAGTTATTGTCAATAATCCTAACAATCCTACAGGTGTTGTTTACTCAGAGGAAACTATCAAAAAGCTTGCAAAGATTATGGAAGATAAGCAGAAGGAATTAGGCATAGAAATATTCCTTATTGCAGATGAACCATACAGAGAGCTTGCATATGATGGTGTTGAAGTCCCATATCTTACTAAGTACTATGACAATACTATTGTTGGATATTCATACAGCAAGTCGCTTTCACTTCCGGGCGAGCGTATCGGTTATCTTGTTATTCCGGATGAGGTTGTGGATGCAGAGGATATGAAAGCTGCAGCTTCAGTTGCAACACGTATACTTGGTTTCGTCAATGCACCTTCACTCCAGCAGAAGGTTATAGCTAAGTGTTTAGATGCAAATGTTAATATAGATGCTTATGACAAGAACAGAAAGGCACTTTATGAAGGTCTTACAGAACTTGGTTTTGAGTGTGTTAAGCCAGAAGGAGCATTTTATCTTTTCGTAAAGTCACCAACAGAGGATGAAAATATATTCTGTGACACGGCAAAGAAGCATAATATACTTATCGTTCCCGGTTCTTCCTTCGGTTGTGCAGGATATGTAAGAATGGCATATTGTGTATCTTATGATACTATAGTTAATTCACTTCCTAAGTTTGCAGAGGTGGCAAAAGAAATGGGAGTTAAGAAGAACTAACAAACTTATTATGAAAAAAATGCGTATAAATGAGAATTGATATGAAAAGAGGAAAAATAAGTGAAAGCATGGGAAAATAATATAAGAAAAGTAGAACCATATGTTCCGGGAGAACAGCCTAAGGACAGTGGTGTCATAAAGCTTAATACCAATGAAAATCCATATCCACCTGCACCGGAGGTAAGAAAAGCAGTCGAGAGCACAGATATAGATAAGTTAAGATTATATCCTGACCCTGATGTTACAGAACTTGTCAGTGCCATAGCAGATTATTATGGAATGGAGAAAAATCAGGTGTTTGTAGGAGTTGGCTCAGATGATGTATTGTCTATGTGTTTCCTTACATTTTTTAATGGAAGCAAGCCTGTACTCTTTCCAAATATCTCATATTCTTTCTACAGTGTATGGGCAGACCTTTACAGGATACCTTATGAAAAGCAGGCACTTGATAAGGAATTTAACATAACAGCAAGTGATTATTATAAGGAGAACGGCGGAGTTATATTCCCTAATCCTAACGCTCCAACAGGCTTATATATGGGGCTTGATACAGTCAGGGATATAATTGAGCACAACAGGGATGTAGTTGTCATCGTTGATGAGGCATATATTGACTTTGGCGGACAGTCAGCGTTAGAACTTGTAAATGAATACGATAACCTTCTGGTAGTGCAGACATTTTCAAAGTCACGCTCTATGGCAGGTATGAGAATAGGTTATGCGTTCGGTAGTCCTGAGCTTATAAAGGCTCTTAATGATGTTAAGTTTTCGTTTAATTCTTACACTATGAATATGACTTCTATCAAGTATGGTGTCGCATCTATCAATGATAAGGCATATTTTGAGGAATGTGTAGATAAGATTATAACTACAAGGGAAAAGGCTAAGAAGTCGCTTAGCGAACTTGGCTTTACATTCCCTGACTCTAAGGCAAACTTTATATTTGCAGCACATAAGAGCGTACCGGCTAAGGAAATATTTGAAAAGCTCAAGGAAAAGAAGATATTTGTAAGATATTTCAACCAGCCGGGCATAGATAACTACTTAAGAATAACAGTCGGCACAGATGAGCAGATGGATAAGCTTATGGAGGCTTTATCCGAGATTGTGGGATAAAAAAGCATTAACAGGAATGGAGTAAGTATGGCTATACCGTTTGAACACAGGAACTTTCACAAGGAACTTGAGAAAATGGCACAACAGTTAAAGGCAGAGGGAAAGACTCCCACACTGCTTCTTCATAGTTGTTGTGCACCTTGCAGCAGTAGTTGTATAGAGTTTCTTTCAAAGTATTTTTATGTTACAGTATTCTATTATAATCCGAATATATCAGAGAGTGCTGAATATAAGAAAAGAGTTGAGGAACAGATAAGGTTTATAAAGGAATTTCCCGCACCTAACAAGGTTGAATTCATAGAGGGGGATTATGAACCTGAGCTTTACTACAGTACTGTTAAGGGGCTTGAGAGAGAGCCTGAGGGCGGTGAGAGATGTTTTAAGTGTTATGAGCTAAGACTAAGAAAGACGGCTATGCTTGCGCGTGAGCTTGGCTTTGATTATTTTACCACAACACTTACGATAAGTCCTTTAAAGAACAGTATAAAGCTTAATGAGATAGGTCTTAAGGCAGCAGAGGAAACAGGAACTAACTATCTTTTGTCAGATTTTAAGAAAAAAGAAGGATATAAAAGGTCGATAGAGCTGTCGAAGGAGTATAATCTGTACAGACAGAACTATTGTGGCTGCGTGTATTCGAAAAGAGATGAACAGATAAATAATTAATATAATAATCAGGAGGTATGGTATATGGCTAAGAAGAAAAATGGTGTATTGAAGCTGGCTGTTGGTATAGGTGCGGCAGCAGTTGCAGGAAAGGTTGCATACGATAAGGTTAAGGCAGCCAAGAGCAAGCTTACAAAGGAAGAAAATGACAGCGCAGAGCTTGAAGTACGCAAGTACAATGCTGTATGTGAGAACAGAATGGTTGAGATTGAGGATGAGGAGTTTATGGGATGTGAGGTTAAGGCTATAGCATCCAAGATGACACTCGACCTTTCACTTGCTGTTTTTGAGAAAGATGTATATATCAACTTTGAGAGTATATGTGCAAATGTATCTATCGTACTTCCAGATGGTGTTAATGTAACATGTGATATAGACAAAAAGCTTGCAAAGGTAGGCAATTATGTTGAGAATTCTGATGAAGATGGAATACATACTGTATACATTATTGGTAAGGCTGATTTAAGTAAGGTTGAAGTAGTTCCAGTCAATTTCTATGTTGATGATGAAGATGATTATGAGGATGTTGAGGATGACTCAGAGGATGACTTTGAAGAAGATTTCGATGAAAAAGCAGCATTTCCAGAGTCAGATGATGTAGAAATAAAGGTTATCAATAAGTCAGAGGAAGTAGGAGAAGGCGATGTATCAGCAGATAATGCAGATAATGCTGATAGTGAAAAGCCTTCAGATGATAAAGAGGCTTCTGTAGCTGAAGCAGCAAAAGAGGAGATTTCATCACAGGAAGAAGCCGCATCGAAGGAAGAAGCTTTATCAGAGGAAGCAGCAGAAGATGAAGAGGATGTACTTGCTGGCTTTGAAATAGAAGATGAGGCAGAAACTGTAGATGGTGAAGAAGAAGCTAAGAAAGATACAGAAACTATCAGCCTTGAAGAAGTGTAATATATATACGGCAGGAATGATGTTATATGAAATACAGAGATAAGCTTATTAAGTACTTTGAAGAAGCTCCAGAGGGGGCTGTTATAGTTGCCAATGACATGTATGAAAAAGGCTTTACAAAAATGAGCCATGATGCGTTTTTCCGTGCAGTCGAGAGGCTGTGCGATGACGGCATTATCGTAAGGGCAGGAAAGGGAATGTATATTAAGGCAGAAGATAAAGATAAAAATCAGGAAGAACTGCTGTTAAACTACTTTTTTGGCGAGAATAACGATGATGGACTTTTTATAGGATACAGACTGTATAATAAGTATATGGTATCATCATATAAAAGTGACAGGATAGAGCTGTATTCTAATGTGATAAAGGCAAGGACATGCGAAGTCGGCAATATATATGTGAAGCGCCCAAGCGTAGAGCTTGATTTTGAGAATGCTAAGGTTATAGAAGCACTTGAGATTATGCAGAATTATTATGATATTGAACAACTGAATAAGTTGAAGTTTGCACGTTTTGCAAAGCAGTTTTCAAGAAACTATAATGATACTGCGGCTGTGTATGTGTTAGAGCATATGAAGTACAAAAAGAGTACTATTGCATTTATGAAGAAAGTGCTTGATATGTATAAGGTTGAGAATTCTCTTCAACAGTACTTAAGTTATGCTTCTGACTATAAGGTGCCGGCAGTACAGCGTATTGCAAGATAACATGGATATAATAAGTGGTGGATACTGACCGCTGTTGAAGGTTTTGCAAAGCACTTTAGAAAATGTTGCTGAAAAAATATTAAAATTGTAAAAAATGTACTTTACAACCGTGTATACAATGTATATAATAATGCCTAAATAGAAAGGGTGGCTTAAAGCTGTTATGGCAGATGGTCGTTTTTCTATTAATAAAAATAAAAAGCAGAGTAGGAATATGTGCGTTAAGTGCTGTATGGACAGGGAGTTGCCATACGGACGAAAAGTTTTCTTGCGATACATAATCCGCATCCCGCTGCTACATACTATGGCGAATAACCTCCTATGTAGAGCGAAGATTACTGCAAAGGAGGTTTTTTTATGTCTATTTTACTAAGAAATTTTGCATTTTCTGCAAAAGAGTTCAAGAGCATCAAGTCAATGGTTTTTGCTGCATTACTGGTGGCTCTTCACACAGTACTGGCTGTGTTTGTATCTATTCAG
>UMKS01049478.1_pt1 | contig 8875 bp, 8 predicted proteins | sample 1966351 | NCBI WGS metagenome assembly UMKS01 (sample SAMEA4836184, study PRJEB28245) | human gut metagenome | biome: gut microbiome; material: fecal sample | place: Denmark | collected 2008
TACGACCTCAAGGCGATGCCCACCCTTTACCTGCTTGATGCAGAAAAACGGGTCATACTCAAAGATGCTTTATTCGAGCAGGTAGAGGAAAGATTAATGTGGATGACGACTCCTAAAAAAGGCCTATGAACATATCCGAAAAAGGCAGTAAGAAATGCAACCGCTTCCGAGGTGTCAGACCCGAAACGGAAGCAAAGTATCGTCAAGCGATAGAACTTTATCGTTCGACGGATTTGTCTGTTGCGGAAATCAGCCGAATTTGCGGTCTGACAAATAACGGATTGAGGGGTTATATATTCAAATATCACCGTGATCTGATGCTGGCACGCAACAATATCTTGTGTGATAAGGAAGCAGCTTATAAAATCAAATTAAACCAGCTCCGAGGACAACAGCCTGTTTCCCGGATCAAATACAAGGATGCAATCGAAGCTTGTAGAAGCATGGAATATATCGAATTGAACGTATCACAGATTGCCCGACAATTTAGTTTGGAAGGCTCTAATTGGGGACGGCAGTTACGCACCCATTGTTTCGAAAAAAGGCTTTTACGAACATCTGCAAAGATGGCACCTCGACTTGATATGCAAACGGAAGAATATTTCCTATGAAGAAGGGCAGCCGGTGGATTGGTTCCAAGTTAGGAAATACAATCCGGCCCAAGGGAAAATACGCCGAAGCTATCCGTCGGCTGAAAGAAAGCGGACTGCCTACAGACCAGGTTGCCGCTGAGTTTGGCTTACATCCCGAAACTTTCCGTTTCTGCTTGAAAGGACATGAGCCGGAACTGTGTGGCCAAGCAGGGAATGGTCAAGTTGGATAGTGGAAAAACAGTCTCACAACGCAGCATGGAGAAATACAGTGAAGCCATGTATCTTTACGGTACAACTACCGAAAGCGTAAAGTCTTTGGCAAGACGATTCGGGTTCAACGACTGTTCGTTCAGTCAATTCATTAAGAGGCACTTTCCGGAACTGGTAACAGCTTTTATATAATTTCTGATTATGTTTATGCGATTATTTGTTAGTTAGTCGTCCATTAAAATAATAATACGAGGAAATAATTTTCTATACTCAAAAAAGGGATTGTGTCCAAATGTTGATAATACTGTCATTTTGTTAGTAGGGCGAGGTTCGCTCGCCCGAAAACAGTTTGCTTTGTGTATTCTTCCCAAGGTCGTTACCGTCGGTTCGGGCAGGTAAACCCTGTCTCTACAGTTAATGATTTGATAGACCGGTTTAGTTTTGACACACCTTTTTGTCTTAGTCGTCAAAGAGTTTGGCTTTTCTGGAAACCAGTCTCAATGTAATTTTCCCTTCATTGATTATCCTTAAGATATCCTCTCCTCCTTTATTAACCTTGCATAGAGAAATTTTCGGTCCCATGATTTTATCAATGCGCACTTCTCCTACTTTATCTTCCATATAATTACCGTCAATCATACCATCTTCCATTACATCAAACCGTTGACCTTCCTTTATGGGATCATCATATCCCAGGTTGATATAAACCGTTTTGGCTTTTTTTCCATTATCACCGGCAAGTTTCAAGATACTGCCATAAACCTTAAAGTAATTCTCTATAAAATTTCTCATTTCATATGACATACCCAACAGTGAATGTTCCAGTGCTGCAAACTGACTTGCATCTTTGCCCGAAGACGAACCGGTTTCTTCGTAAATCCTTGTACCGATAGTGGTTCCGTCACTGGTACGAATCAAGTCCAACTGTAGTTTAAACTTCTCTTTAAAACTGTTCTCGCGGCTGTGGTAACGAGGATGTGAACTTCCGTCGTCAGTAGCTTCGCGTGACACTATATTTCCGCGTAGCAGATAGTCTGCCCGAAAACGGCGTGCATCTTCCAATGGGCTCAAATTAAGGTTGGCACCTACGGAAACAGCATCAATGATATTCACACGATTCGTTTGTTGTATACCGTCCAGTACAACATTCCGAATGGTGCTGAGAACTTTATTGGGAATTTTGATCTCGCTATTGAAATCATCGATATAAATCGTGTATTTCTGTGCGGATACCCCTAAGGATATCAGTAATGACAGGCAAATTAACAGGACTTTGTTTTTCATTACGTCATGGATTTGTAGGGTTTGTAATGCAGTTGTATGACGAAATTAAAAATATTGTTGCTTATTTGCAAACGAATAGGGTTAAAATTACCCATCAAGGGAGTTATTTTTGAGATAAGATGATTGAGTGACTGATATAATGTTTATCTTGTATCTGTAAAAGCATAGTGGAGCAGATAGGAGTAAAGGCGTAGATTCTAAAAAGGGAGAGAGGGCTTGTTTCTGGATTGTTATCCCCAAGGGTCAAGAGAAATAATGGCATTGTGATTACCTGACTGAAAATATGAGTATAAATAAATTCTTAAAAATGATTTATGATTAGACGAATAGTATTATCTATCTTTTGTTGTTTATTGGCCTATCCTTTTTTAGTTGCCCGGCAGAGGGATTGGTCGCTTCCTACCCCCGAAGCAGACTTGCCGGTGGCCTTAATTCCTTATCCGAAAGAGATTGTGAGACTGAAAGGTGATTTGGCCTTTTCTTCTTTGAGAATTGACGAACTTTCTATGGCAAGTCTTCGGGATAAAGAACGTATTGTGGCTGAGTTTGGAGATGTTCGTCGTTTTTGGCAAATGGATGCAGGCTCGCGCGGTAAACAACCTTTAGTGACATTTCGTCAGATAAACTCCCCTTTGTCGAGTGCGGAAAGTAAAGAAGGTTATACTTTAATTGTATCTGAGAAAGGAGTGGAAATCTCTGCAGGGGAGTTTTCCGGTTTTTTCAATGCGCTACAGACTGTCCGTCAGCTGATACGTAAAGATAATAAAAAGTATAGTATGCCTTATTGCCGGATAAAAGACGCGCCGGCATTTCCGGTCAGAGGATTAATGTTGGATGTGGGGCGGAATTATATGTCTGTCCCGTTTCTCAAGTCTGTGGTACGGAGGTTGTCGCATTATAAAATAAATGTTCTGCATCTGCATCTGAGTGATGATCCGGGGTGGCGGGTGGAGGTTAACAAATATCCGGAACTGACGGTGGAAACCTCTTTCTGGCCTACCAGACAACCCGGGAAGTTCTATACACAAGAGGATATAAAATCAATATGCGATTTTTGTGATTCGTTGAATATTCGTGTGATTCCCGAAATTGATATGCCGGGACATAGTGCGGCTTTCCGGAAAGCTATCGGTAAAGATATGCAGACGCCCGAAGGCATGCAAGTGTTGAAAGAAGCTTTGGATGAAATAATTCCATTATTCAAAGATTCTCTTTTTCACATTGGGTCGGATGAAGTTCATTTTAAAATGAAAGAGTTTATGCCTGAAATGATTCGATATGTACGCAGCAAAGGAAAGCAGGTTGTTGTCTGGTATCCGGGCTATGCACCTGACAGTATAATGCTGTTCGTATGTGTTGGGGAGAGTATGAAGCGGGCTATTCGCTCGATAAGTCGGCGCCGTATATCGATTGCAATGGCTTTTATATGGATTGGATGGATTCGCAAGGAGGAGTTTTGCAGACATTTTTTCAGTACCCGTGTGAAGTTCCGCAAGCTGGGGGTAAGGCTTTAGGAAGTGAGATGTGTGTATGGACAGATGGGGCAATCAGCTCTGATGAACGTATTCTTCTGCAATATCCTTTTTATCCTACCATGTTGACTTTCTCCGAACGTATTTGGAGGGGAAGCCGTGAAAAAAGGCGTGATTTAGTGGCTAATCTTCCGGCAAAAGGTACAAAAGCATGGGAAGCCTTTAATGAATTCGAAGATAGGCTTATTTATCATCGTGACCGGTATTTTAAATCAATACCGTTTGCCTATGTTAAACAGTCGGAAATGAAATGGAGGCTTATCGGACCTTTCAATCATCATGGGATAAATGATACTTCTTTTGAACCCGAAAAGGTGATTAAGGAGAAGTATATCGTTCGGAAAGATACGCTCACCTGGAATGATACGGTAGCTTATGGGGGCGAGATTCAAATCAGAACCCTTTACGCAATGTTTAACATGCATAGGAACCAATATCGATTGGATTTTCTGCCGACTGTAATGTCTTCATCGGTAGGTAAGAAAGACGGAACTTGTTATGCGCTTACGCGTATCAAAAGTCCGAAAAACCAGGAGGTTTATTTAATGTTCGGGTTGAACGGAATGTGGGGGCACTCGGGAGGTTATCGTTCGGCGCGTGCACCGGAACATGGCAGTTGGGATTTTAGCGGAGGAGATGTATGGCTGAATGGAATACGTGTGTTGCCACCCTCTCGCTGGCCTTTTGAGAGTCTCCCATGGACAGGATGGGGGAAAGGGCGTATTGAAGTTCCTTTGACGGAAGAAGGATATTTTTTCCGTCCTCCTGTGAAAATCAAGTTGCGCAAAGGAGTTAACGAAATATTGGTTCGTACGGTCTTCGGACATTGGAAAGGCGATAACGGACAGCGTAAATGGCAGTTTTGTTGTATGCCTGTGTTGTGGGATGGTTGCCATTATACGGAAGTGAAAGGGCTGGAATATCTTGACTGTGAGATTCCGGCTCGATGAGTCGATACGTATGGGAATAGCGGAAATATAAGTAATTCAAGTTGCTTAAGCATATTGCATGGGGATGTATCAAAACGTTGATAATGCTGTTGTTTTGCTAGTAGGGGCAGGGTTTGCCTGCCCCTACAGTTGAGGGTTTGACAGGCTATTTTAGTTTTGATACACCCCCATATAGATATAAACTTTACTTGTTCAGTTTCCAGGTAAATCCGTCTTTTGTATCTTTTACTTCAAAGCCCAAAGCGGCCAGCTCGTCGCGAATCTTGTCGCTGGTAGCCCAGTCTTTGTTGGCTTTTGCCTGCATGCGTTGTTCCAGCAACATGTCTACCACTTTGCCGTAAGCCTCTTCGCGTGCTTCGTTGTTGGCAGTTTCTTCTTTCAGACCGAGAATTTCGTACATGAAAAGAGGGAATAAGCTTTTCAGTTCTTCCAAGTCTTCTTCCGAAATAGTCGCTTTCTTGTCGAGAACCGTATTAATCATTCGTGCACCGTCAAACAGATGAGCGATGACAATCGGTGAGTTGAGGTCATCATTCATCGCTTCATAGCATTTGGCACGAAGTTCTTTTATACCGTCTATACCGGTAGTCTGTTTACCCGGAGTGATGCGTTCCAACCCTTTTACGGCTTCTTGCAGACGTTGCAATCCCTTTTCGGCAGCTTGCAGGGCTTCGTTGCTGAAGTCCACCGTGCTGCGATAGTGTGCTTGAAGGATGAAGAAACGGATGGTCATCGGACTATATGCCTGTGTCAGCAACTTGTGTGAGCCTTCAAAGAACTCGCTCAGGTTAATAAAGTTGCCATAACTCTTGCCCATCTTCTGTCCGTTGATGGTAATCATGTTATTGTGCATCCAGTAGTGAACCATATCGTCTCCCTGCGAAGCCACACTCTGTGCAATTTCACATTCGTGGTGTGGGAAAATCAAGTCCATGCCTCCACCGTGAATGTCGAAATGTTCACCCAGGTATTTCTTGCCCATAGCAGTGCATTCGCAGTGCCATCCGGGGAAACCGTTGCTCCATGGGCTTGGCCAGCGCATGATATGTTCCGGTTGAGCTGCTTTCCACAGAGCGAAGTCGGCAGGATTATGCTTTTCGCTTTGTCCGTCCAGTTCGCGGGTGGTATTCAGCACATCGTCCAGGTTACGTCCCGATAGTTTGCCGTAATGATGATCCTTGTTGTATTTTGCTACATCAAAATACACGGAACCTTCACTTTCGTAAGCATATCCGTTTTTCATGATTTCTTCCACCAGGCGGATTTGCTCGATGATATGTCCCGAAGCATGCGGCTCGATGCTGGGCGGAAGTACATTGAGGGCTTCCATTGCTTTGTGGTAACGGTTCAGGTAATATTGTACCACTTCCATCGGTTCCAATTGTTCAAGACGTGCTTTTTTTGCAATCTTGTCTTCACCTTCATCGGCATCATGTTCCAAATGACCTACATCGGTGATATTTCTCACATAGCGCACTTTGTATCCCAGATGGGTGAGATAACGGAACAGGATATCGAAGGTGATGGCCGGACGGGCATGTCCCAAATGGGCATCGCCGTATACCGTAGGACCACACACATACATGCCTACATGAGGCGCGTGAAGCGGAACAAAAAGTTCCTTTCTGCGACTTAATGTATTGTAAATGGTTAGTTTATTTTCCATAATTCATCCAATTAGAAATGCAAAGGTATAAATTTAATGTGTGGAATAGGCAAACAATTAACAAAAAAAACGGATTTGGCATTACAATATGAGAGGATGCTGCATGAACAGTTTGCTATGCAGGTTTCTTTTCGGCATGATTGGTCAACTTTTTTAATTAGAGTTGGGGGTGTGTCAAAACGTGGATAATGCTGTTGTTTCGTTCGTAGGAGTGAGGTTTGCTCGCCCGAAAACGGTTTGCTTTGTGTCTTCGGGCAGGCAACCCCTGCCTCTACAGCTGAAACTGGATAGGCCGGTTTAGTTTTGGCACACTCCCTTTTGTTGAGATTTACAACTTCCCTTCGTCTCTTCTGTCGTCAATTCCCAATTTTTCGATTTCCTGAATGGATAAGCCTGTAATGTCGGAAATGGTTTCATAGTCCAGTCCTTTTGCTTTCATTTTCAGTGCATTTGAAAGTCGTTCTTCTTCTCGTCCTTTTTTCATTCCTTCTTCTCGTCCTTCTTCTGTAGCTTCCCTACGAATGTCTTCTTCCACTATCCGGCTTACCCGATAGCGATCCACTGCTTTGTCATAAGCTATTCTGTTTTCTTCCGATAAATTGGCAACAGCAGCCAATTGGTCCAAGTATTTAAACACTTGTTCCTTCAGTGCATCCGGCATTCTGTTCCAGTCATTCATATTCTTCAATGCATACATTAATTTCTCATACAATGTCTCACATTCAGCAAGTTCCTTATTGAAATAAGGGAATTGCAGATAAATTTGGCGTAGATGGGGGTTGACCACTCGTCCCGTATCCCTGTCGGCGAGCACTATATCCGTACGGAATTTCTTATCCAGTCCGTCCTCCTTGAAATTCATCAGGAAGATGCCGTATACGGTACTCAGTCTATAACGGGAGCCATACGGGACACTACTTTCACATACCATGCCGTCCGTATCCTTCTCGACGGGTATCTTTATTGTATCGGGAGGCGGAAGCTCGGTCAGCCTGCCTACGGCACGGCATACATAATACAATGTACGGTCCAGAAAATGGCTGTGCCAACGATTTTGCATCTCTACAATGATATACTCGCCACTGTCCGTGCGACAATAGAGGTCATAAATGATGCCTTTGTCATGCACATTGTCCGCATGGTCTTCCTTGTCAAGGAAACAAAGATCCTCTATATGATGTTCGCCCGCAAGCAACTCATTCAGCAGGGTGATGAGCAGCCCTTTACTGGCAGGTTGCCCGAAGATGACCTTAAACCCCAGGTCGGTAAAGGGATTGACGAATCGTGACATATTCATTTTTTATTTGAAATCAAAAGTACGCATACTTTCGGGAACACCCAAAAGATATGTGCTTTATTTTTCCGATATTGCAATTCCGGCTGATATTCAGAATCTAACGACCTTTCTGTCTTACTCTCCTTTCACACATAACAAGTGCTGAAACGTCCTGCTCATAGGGCTTTTGTGTGAAGGCTGCTTTTATCAACTTTCTTTTTCTCCTATTGGATAATTCCCCCTCCCAACACCACGTCTTCCCGATAAAAAGCGGCTGCCTGTCCGGTAGCAATGGCGGTGAGCGGCTCGTGCAATTGCACATGGAGCGTATTGTCCGCTTGCAGCGTCACTGTGCAGCGATTGGCTTGTTTGCGATAGCGTATTTTCACAATCACATCGTCCTTGCAGAGCAATGCGTCAGGATTTGTGATATTCCAGTCTTTCAATGTCATTTCTGTTTTTTTCAACGCTTTTAAATTACTCAATATCACTTTATTTTCTTCGGGAAATATCTCTTTTACAAAGACAGCACGATTTAAATCGATTCCCAGCCCCCGTCGTTGGCCGATGGTATAGAAAGGATACCCTTCGTGATATGCAATGAAGTTTCCCGTTTCATCGAAGAATTTTCCGGGGCGGATGCTGTTCTCCGGTAGTTCGCGGCGTAAAAACGTGCGATAGTCCATCGGGCAAAAACAAACGCCCAGACTGTCACGTTTATGGGCAGCTTTTAAAAAACCTCGTTCTTCCGCAATTTCCCGAACCCGGATTTTGGTGAGTTCACCCATAGGGAGCAACATCCGTTGCAGAATATCTTGTGGAAGCCCCCATAAAAAGAACGACTGGTCTTTGTCAGGGTCTGCTCCGGCAGTGATGTGGTAAAATCCGTCGATGAAACGTTTGCGGACATAGTGACCGGTAGCAAAATGATAGATGCCCAATTCATCGGCCAGCTGTTGCAGAAGTGGCCATTTGAGGTTATTGTTACAGAGCGTGCAGGGCACAGGGGTATGTCCGGCCATGTATTCGCGGATAAAATAATCAATGATTGTCTCTCGGAATATATTGCGAACGTCGTAGGAGATATGCTTGATTTTCAGTCGTTCACATAAAGTCCGTGCGTCATCCAAATATTCCGTATCTCCTTCTTTTTCATAAAAACGAAAAGTGACACCGGTCACTTCGTATCCGGCATCCTGTAACAGTAAGGCGGCAACGGAACTGTCCGTTCCCCCACTCATCCCCAGTAGAACTTTATTGTTTGGCTTCATTGGGGCAAATATACGAAATCAAAATGAGTTCTTTTATATCCTGCATTCAGTCATTTTAGTTCAATATTACTTCTCCACGTCTGTGGTTAAACT
>UMKS01044104.1_pt1 | contig 8793 bp, 8 predicted proteins | sample 1966351 | NCBI WGS metagenome assembly UMKS01 (sample SAMEA4836184, study PRJEB28245) | human gut metagenome | biome: gut microbiome; material: fecal sample | place: Denmark | collected 2008
TTTGATGAATCTGCGGGGGAGTATCTGGATTATACCAGAGGAAGAGACAAACAAGATACATCTTGTGGATACATAAAAGGTGTTTATTCATCAAATGATTATTCATTTAATGCAACACTTGTTGGCTCAGATGGTAATGATTCTCATAATTACTATGAAGATTTTGATCTGATTGATTATGATGTATTTCCAGGAGATGAGATATGGATGTATAACTATGTCAAAGAAAATGGATATGATGGAGCAGCAATAAAGTGTGAAAGTAATACAGGGGCTGAATATTCAGTTGGTTTTTTATGGAGTCCAGACAGTGTATAGAATCTGATATAATTATCTGCTAGAAAAGAGATTGTATATCAGATAACGGTATACAATCTCTTACTTGAAAGGGAGAAATATGAAGAAGAAAATAAAAAGTGCAGTAATAAGTATAGTTGTTATTGCGGTATTGTTATTGGCAATTCTAATAGGTGTTAAGAATGGTACGCTTGATAAGCTGACAAAAGAAATGCCGACACTTGCAACAAGTCAGGAAGAGACAGAGAAGACTACAGTAAATGTTAAAAATGATTCTACAGAAAGTAAACCATATGAAGGAATAGAAATTGCTGGATATGGAGAAGAGTTCGATGTAAAATTGCATATTTTGACATCTGGTAAATATGATGAAAATGATAGAAGTACTTATAACATATTTCATGTAAGAGTTAATGATTGTAAAGTATCGAGACAGTGTGACTTTGATATAAATAGGATTGATTATGGATTAGAAAATAAGAAGGCTAGCATGGATAGTAATAATAACTTTATATCAGATTATTACTATGCAGCAGTAGAATTAGAAATAACTAAGGATGTTGATGATAACGAAACATCTGGTGTATATGATAATATTTTTCAGACTGTTTGGTATATAGAAAGTTTAAAAGATGATGGAACACATCCGCCTATTAAAAATGCAGGAACGGTTGGCTCTGATGCAGAAGCCAATCAAATGGGAAAAACATATTTCAGTTTTGAAAAAGGTGAAACAAAAAAATTAATATTATATTGTATATTTACAGACGAAGAGGTTGAAAATGACACAATTGCTTTGAGTTTTCATGATAGGACATCACCATATATAGGACCATTAGCAATCATACATGAACCGGGAGGAGAAAATGAATAAATTAATTAAAATAGAAATGGAAAGAGCATTTAAGAATAAGATGCTTATAATATCTGTAGTAATAGGATTAGTTATTGTTGGATTTAATATATGGAACGAGATTATTCCTGCAAGAAAAACATTAGATAAACTGCTTGAGATGGGAAAATACAGCGGTATACAGCTTCCGGGACTATATATGAAGTGGATGGGAGTAAGACCGGGGTCTTATGTATTTCTTTATTACTTTATTATGCCGCTGCTGACAGCATTGCCATATTCTATAAGTATATTGATGGATGTGAAGAAGCATTATGTTAATAATATATTTACAAGAATTGATAAAAAGAAGTATTACAAAGCGAAGCTTTTTGCCCAGTTTATAGTAGGTGGTTTTGTGGCAAGCTTTCCGCTTGTTATATCATTTGTTGTGACAGCTATGATTTTGCCAGCTTTTAAGCCAGAATCGGTCAGCTCACAGTTTAATTTCTCAAAACTGTCAGTTTTTGGAGATTTATTTTTTAAAGCACCGTTTGCAATGGCTGTTATAGTATTTTTATTTGCATTTGTGGGATTTGGACTTATTAACTGTATTGCATACATATTTGCAGACCTTGTAAATAACAGGTTTATGGTCGCACTTACACCATTCATGATGTATTTCTTTTATTATATTGTTTGTTCATCTATTGGAAGAGATGGCCCTATGGAATATCTGACAGCATCCAAACTGCGTTATTCTGAACTGAAATTTATGATAATTGATATGGTGATGTTAATAGTGCTGATAACAGTATCGTATTTTGTACGAAGCAGAAGAAAGGATGCAATCTGATATGAAGAAGAAAATATTAATAATAGCGTTAGTATGTATATTGGCGGGAGTGGCAGCGTTCTATATAGTTAAAGTCAATAAGATGTATCCACAGGGAAGTGTAACTGAATATGAGCTTAATGAATCGGTTGAATTGAATGGATATTCGGCATCTGTCAGCAGTTATAAGGTTATGTCAATTGAAGATTTTTTGAATGAGTATGGAATTGATAAAAGAAAAGACATAAGTGATGAGCAGGATGATTTATATGTGATGGTTGCTGAATGTACTTTAGATATAACGGGAGAGATGAAAGGATTTCCTTATGCAGATATCAGACTGGCATCGGGAGCTTTTTCACAGGGAATATCTAATGATTATATAAGAGAAATTAACAAAGATGTCAATTTTTCTAAGTTTGAGCAGGGGACGAGCATTACTGTAGATATACCTTTCCTTATCCACAGCATATCATTTCCTCACAGCATAAATGCTGATAAGCTGAACAAAGAAGAATGGCAGTTGTATTTCTCAGTAACTCCGGGTAAGTATGTGAGAATGGGTAAATAATATGTGGAATGAATTGAGAAGAAGATATGTTAATACAGAAATGCTGTTCTGGCTTGCAGGAGCAGTTATTTCCCAGGAAGTTCTGCTTACAATTTTCTTAAGGTCTTTACAAAGAAATGCGTCGGGAACACCGTGTGTATTAGATGTATTGACCTGTATGTCACAGAATTATGTGTTTCCACTGATGATGATTATAGCAGCTGTCTGCAATCAGAGAATGATGAAATGCGACAGAGATCCAATGATAATTCTGAAATACAGTTCGAGGGCAGGAATATATCTGTGGCAGAGTATCTGTACGATAGTGTATTCGGCAGTGCTGTCGTTAATATATGAACTGGCTGCAATTGCATATGCAGCAACTAAGTTTGATGTGTTTTTTAACTGGAACAGTTATTCAAGTTATAAATTAATGAATATGGATGTATTGCCGGCAGGTCAGGTGACAAGCATACAGGTAATGTTTGCTTACTGGATATTAATGGCTTTGATGATTGCGATAACATGTTTTATAGGAATTATATTTGAAATAATATTTTCGTCAGATGTTATATCAGGTGTGGCTGTTATTATATTTGCAGGAGTAGATATATTTATACCGCTTACCTATCATAAAATGATTATATTCGGGGCTGCATGGTATAGTTACGGAGAGTGCGCCAGAAAGCTTGGCATAGCTGCTTTAATTATGGCTGTTCTGATTATTGCAGGTCTTATTCTTCAAAGAAAGCGTGAGTATTATGAATATAAAAAAGAAGATGAGTAACAAAAGTATAAGAGGCGTTATATGGCATGATATTGCAAGAGGGTTCTATGCTGACAGATTCAGATATTTAATTGTTGTTCTTATGCTTGCCGGAGTGCTGATAATATTAGGAAATCATGAATTCGGAATGATGGATACGATATTCTTTATTCAGGGCGGTTATGATCCTGTTCTTATTATTAAGGAGGGAAAGATTGTATTTCCTTTTGTGTGGATGCTGATTCAGTTTCTTGTGCCATTCATGATATACAGTTATTGCAATGATGATTGTGAAGGCGTAGGGATTGATTTTCTTATGAAATGCAGAAGCAGAAGATTGTGGTGGAACAGTAAATGTCTGTGGAACTGCCTGACTGTACTTTCTGTATATGCAATTCAGTATGCAACAGCATTTGTATATGGATTATGCAATGGAAACCTGAGTATGAAGATTAATTATGAGCTTTTTGAAAAGATTAGTAATAAATCTGTTCCGGATAATGCGGCAAACGTGTGGATTATAGTGTATATGCTTGTAATGCCGGTTGTTGTTTCTTTGGTAACAGCACTGGTTCAGATGACAATCTCCATGTTTACGAATCCGATGATTGGCATGCTCGCAGTTATGGCATGGAATGTTATGTCAGTATTTATAAACAATCCGCTGATGATAGGAAATAATTCTATGGTGGTAAGAAGCAGTGTGTATAATGCACAGAGAATACAGGTATGGCAGTCGGTCGCAGTATGCCTTGTCGTGTATATTGTTGTGTATGTGGCCGGAATGATTGGATTTAATAAAAAAGATATTCTTGTGAGGGAGGATTAAAAAATGTATATTAAAATAACAGATGTTAATAAGACAATAAAGAAAGCACCAATATTAAGGGATATCAATCTGGAATTCACAGGTGGAAAGGTATATGGATTAAGAGGAAAGAATGGTTCGGGAAAGACTATGCTTATGCGTGCAATATGCGGGCTTATTACTCCGGATTCAGGAATAATTGATATTGATGGAAAGATACTTGGAAAAGATATATCTTTTCCGGAAAGTATAGGCGTGTTAATTGAGAATCCTTCATTTATAGGTAATTATACAGGGTTTAAGAATCTTAAGGTGCTGGCATCTATTCAGAACAGAATTGGTGATGAACAGATAAGAAAGGCACTTGAAGATATCGGACTTGACCCTGATGATAAGAGAACTTACAGAAAGTATTCTCTGGGAATGAAGCAGAAGTTAGGAATTGCGGCAGCAGTTATGGAAAATCCTGATATTATTATTCTTGACGAGCCGATTAATGCACTTGATGATGTCAGTGTTGAGAAGGTTCATGATATATTAGAAGAACAGAAGAAAAGAGGAGCGGTAATAATTATTGCATGCCATGATAAAGAAGAACTTGACCAGTTATCTGATGAGATTATAGAGATATCAGATGGCAGAATTATCAATAAAACCTGTTAGTAGTATCATTACATAGTACCGGAGTAATGTTACAAAAATGTAATGTTCCGTAATATTGAACAAACGACACCGGATTAGTTAAGTGGTAAAACATAATTAATCTATATGAAAGGAATTAATTATTATGGAAACAATACTTAAGATTGATAACATTGAAAAGTATTATGGAAACAAATCAAGTCTTACCAAAGCGATTGACAATATTTCGTTTGAGGTTGGAAAGGGAGAGTTCGTTTCTATAATGGGAGCGAGCGGTTCAGGAAAGACGACTCTTCTTAACTGTATATCAACACTTGATAAGGTGACTACAGGTAAGATATATGTCGGAGGCAATGAAATTACCAAGTTAAAGGGAAATAAGCTTAACAAGTTCAGAAGAGAGGAGTTAGGCTTTATCTTTCAGGACTTTAATCTTCTTGATACTTTAACAGCATTTGAAAATATTGCACTGGCGCTTTCTATACAGAATGTTCCGGCAAGGGAGATTGAATTAAGAGTAAGACAGACTGCAAGAGAGCTTGGCATTGAAGATGTATTAAACAAATATCCTTATCAGATGTCAGGCGGACAGAAGCAGAGAGTGGCAAGTGCAAGAGCCATTATTACTAATCCAAAGCTTATTCTTGCTGATGAGCCTACAGGAGCACTTGATTCAAGGTCATCAAGGATGTTACTTGAGAGCTTTAATTTTCTTAATACTGAGCTTTTGGCAACAATTCTTATGGTAACACATGACGCATTTACAGCAAGCTACGCAGGCAGAGTGATATTTATCAAGGACGGTAAAATCTTTAATGAGATACGCAGAGGCGAATCTACAAGAAAAGAATTTTTTGATAAAATCATTGATGTTGTGACATTGTTAGGAGGCGACCTCAATAATGCTCTTTAAGATATCTTTAAAGAACATCAGGAAGAGTTTAAAGGATTATACCGTCTATTTCTTCACTCTTATTCTTGGTGTTGCAATATTTTATGTGTTTAATGCAATTGACAGCCAGAGCGTTATGCTTGATGTAAGAGCAAATGTGATGGATATTATCAAGCTGATGAATGACATGCTTTCAGGAGTGAGCGTATTCGTATCGTGCATACTTGGATTTCTGATTATATATGCAAGCCGTTTTCTTATTAAAAGACGTAATAAGGAGTTTGGCATATATCTTACACTTGGAATGAGCAAGAGAAAGATTTCAGTGATTCTTTTCTTTGAGACACTGCTTATCGGCATTGTTTCACTTGTGGCAGGGCTTGTTATTGGTACAATCCTTTCACAGTTTATGAGCGTGATTGTTGCTAATATGTTTGATGCTGATATGACTAAGTTTAAATTCATATTCTCAATGAAGGCATGCGTCAAGACTTTAATATATTTTGCAATTATGTATGTGTTAGTTATGATATTTAACACATTCAGTATCAGCAGATGTAAGCTTATTGATCTTCTCAATGCAGGTAAGAAAACTGAGAAGGTTACCATGAAGAACCCGGTTGTCTGCACAATAGTATTCATCATAGGTGTTGGCATTCTTTCTTATGCATACTGGATGGTTACAAGGGGTGTTAGAACTTTAAATACTTTTGATAAAATCGGTGTTCCTATTGCACTTGGTTGTGTTGCAACATTTTTAATATTCTGGTCAGTCTCAGGTTTTATGATAAGAATATTCACAAGTATTAAGAGTGTGTATTATAAAGGTGTGAACAGCTTTGTGTTAAGGCAGTTCTGCAGCAAGATTAACACTACTGTATTCTCGACAACTGTTATATGTATCATGCTTTTTATTACAATAAGCGTGCTTTCTGCAGCACTTTCAATGAAGGATTCGCTTTCAAAGGATCTGGACAGTATGTGTCCTGTTGATGTACAACTTGCAAAATATTCATATGATGCGATGAGCGAGGCATATGCCACATCACAGGATATGAATGAAAAAGACAGGGAAATGCTGGAAGATTCCAAATTAAGTATAATAGAAACACTTAATAACAGTGGATTTGATGCGCAGAAGTATTTTAAGGATGTTGCAGAATATAATATATACAACACCGGATTGACAGTTAAAGATACATTAGGGGATATTAAAACAGATGATTATCAGTTTATGGCAGATACTATTATGCCGGTAATGACTATTGGCGATTATAATTCTGTTGCAAGACTGTATGGTAATAGTACGTATGAACTTAATGACGATGAATATATTATAGTGGCAGATTATAAGAACATGGTTATGATTAGAAATCAGGCATTAAAGAAAGGAATTACATTATCTGTCAATGGAAAAGAGTATAAACCAAGATATAGTGAATGCATGGATGGTTTTGTACAGATTGGTGTTCAGAATATGAATGACGGGATTCTTGTTGTGCCTGATAACGCGGTAAAACCACAGCAGGTACGTAATATGGGACTTAGTGCTGACTATAGGGCAGATACTAAGGAAGAAAGATATTCTATTGAAACACAGTTAGACAATTTAATGAAAAATATATCATTTCAAACGAGTTTCATTAGCTGGAATTCCAGAATTGACCTGGCTGAAAGCAGTGTCGGGCTTGGAGCATTAGCTACATTTATTGCCTTATATTTAGGAATTATATTCCTTATAAGCAGTGCGGCAATTCTTGCTTTGAGAGAATTGTCAGACAGTGCAGACAATAAGGAACGATATGGAATGTTAAGGAAGCTTGGGGTTGATGAGAGAATGATTGATATGGCGCTTTTTAAGCAGATTGGAATATTTTTTGCGTTTCCACTGATTCTCGCACTTATTCATTCTGTGTTTGGAATTAAGTTTATTAACATAATTCTTGCAACTATGGGAATGAGTTCAATGGCAGCATCTATAGGGCTTACACTGGCATTCGTAGCAGTTATTTATGGAGGATATTTCCTTATAACTTATCTGTGCAGCAGAAGCATTATAAGACCTGTAAGATAAGTTTTTCATTATTTCATTGTTTTTTTAATATGTTTCTGTTATAATCTTCACATAGAAGTTGTTCGTGAACAACATGGAGGAATTTAATATGGAAACTAATATTTTGATAGAGAGTGGAACTAATGAGTTAGAGGTTCTTGAATTCACAATAGGGAATAATCATTATGGTATTAATGTTGCCAAGATTAAAGAGATTGTGCCATATAGTCCGGTTACACCGGTTCCGAATGCACATCCTAGTGTAGAAGGAATATTCATGCCAAGAGATTTAATGATAACAGTTGTAGACCTTGCTAAGGTTATTAAAAGTGCTCCTTCAGGAGATATTTCGAAGGATATGTTTATTATAACTAATTTCAACAAATTGAATGTCGCTTTTCATGTACATACAGTTGTTGGAATCCACAGAGTATCATGGGCTGATATTATTACTCCAGATACAACAATAAGTACTGCTGACAACGGAATTGCCACAGGAATTGTTAAGATTAACGGTCAGCTTATTATTATTCTTGACTTTGAGCGTATTGTATCAGATATAAGTCCGGAGACAGGTCTTAAGACTTCTGATATTCTCAAGCTTGAAGGCAGACCAAGAAGTGAAGCACATATTGTCATAGCAGAGGATTCACCTCTTCTTATTAAGCTGATATCTGATTCACTTGTTAAATCAGGTTATGATAATCTTACATTATGTCATAATGGTCAGGAAGCATGGGATTTTATATCAGATGCCAAGGCAGGAAAAGTACCGCTTGATATAGACTGTGTTATCACTGATCTGGAGATGCCGCTTATGGATGGCCACAGACTTACAAAGCTTATTAAGTCTGATGACAAGTTAAAGAATATTCCGGTTGTTATATTCTCATCACTTATTAATGAACAGATGAGAGCAAAGGGAGAATCACTTGGTGCAGATGTCCAGTTGTCAAAGCCGGAAATCGGACTGCTTGTATCAGAAATCGATAAATTACTCAGATAATTTTCTTCATTTTACACTTCCTCTTATGGGACGCCGCCTGACATGGGCGGTGTCCTTTTTTGCGCGAGCAGCGATGAAAGAAGATATGGAAAGTTCACAGTTGTGCTTGCAC
>UMKS01028901.1_pt1 | contig 8686 bp, 6 predicted proteins | sample 1966351 | NCBI WGS metagenome assembly UMKS01 (sample SAMEA4836184, study PRJEB28245) | human gut metagenome | biome: gut microbiome; material: fecal sample | place: Denmark | collected 2008
ACACAGCCCTATCCCCCGCAATCCGGAAGACAGCCGCAAGCATCGGCCATCGACCACTTGAGGATACGGAATATACGTTTCATTGACGACAGCCGCAACCACGTCATCAATTCGGGCGAAAACTGTAAAGTGATTTTTGAAATCATGAACGAAGGAAACAAAACAGCCTACAACGTAGTGCCGGTGGTGGTGGAAACCACGGGCATGAAGCGTATTTACATATCGCCGTCGGTCATGATAGAGCAAATAACTCCGCGCAACGGTGTGAAATACACCGCCAACATCAGTGCCGGAGAACGGATAAAGACGGGTAACGTCACCATACGCATAGCCATAGCCGACGAGTACGGAGACGAATATGACTGGCAGGAGTTTTCGTTGCCCACACAACGGTAGAACAATGTCTTAACAGTAGTTTTTCAAAGAAATGGAACAACAGCAATCTTCTTTCAAAGAAAAAGAACGCATAGAACTACGGGAACCCCGACGCTTTAAAGTCACCATCTACAATGATGACTTCACCACCATGGAGTTTGTGGTAAAGGTACTCACCACCGTCTTTTACAAATCATCGGTAGAAGCGGAAACACTGATGCTGCAGGTGCACAAGAGCAACTCCGCGGTAGTGGGCATCTACTCATACGACATCGCCCACTCCAAAGTACAGAAAGCCACCCGCATGGCACGCAATGAAGGTTTCCCCCTCCGGCTCACCGTCACCCCGGAGGAAGAAGAATAAGAAGAAAGAAACAATATGGATATAAAAAATACGATATTCGTAAACCAAGCATTCGCTTCCGCACAAAGAAAGGCCGAGTCTTACCGGCACGAGTTCATCATGCCCGAACATCTGCTGAGCGCCATTATAGAGCAGGAACCCTTTATCCACACCCTGCAAGATACCTTCTACAATTATGTGGAGCTCAGCATCTCGCTGGAAAACTATCTGACGGAAGAAGTGGACACTGTCCCCGACAATGTGGAATACGAGTTGGGACTTTCCGTCCAGCTCAGCTCACTCCTGCAACATGCCTATACGGTGACAGAGTATTCCAGCGCCGAAGAGCTGGATGTTCCTCATCTGATACAAGGCTTGCTGCAACTGGAAGATTCCTGGGCATGCCATTTCCTGAAGGAAGCAGTCGGCGGCGACCTGCCCGAATTCCTCAGCCTGCTCATCACCCACTACGAAGAAGCGGAGCTGGCAGAAGAAGCAGGCGGTACGCCATCTCCCGATGAACAAGAGAAAACAGAACCGTGGCGTAACTACGTGACCTGCCTCAACGACCATCTGGCAGGCCACAACCCGCTTATCGGCAGGGAGATGGAGTTGGAGCGAACCATACAAGTGCTCTGCCGCAAAGAAAAGAACAACCCGTTGCATGTGGGCGAACCCGGTGTAGGCAAAACAGCCCTTGCCTATGGGCTTGCCGCCCGTATCGAAGCGGGCAACGTCCCCGAACGGCTTGCCGGCTTCCGCATTTATGAGCTGGACTTGGGCAGTCTACTGGCAGGCACACAATATCGCGGCGATTTCGAGAAGCGGCTGAAAAGTATCATGGAAGGCATCGGTCGTGAGGGAAATGCCATCGTCTACATCGACGAGATACACAACCTGATAGGCGCCGGACGCACGGGTGAAGGCTCCATGGATGCCTCCAACATGCTGAAACCCTATCTGGAAACCGGGGCAATACGTTTCATCGGCTCTACCACCTACGACGAGTACAACCGCTACTTCGCACGCAGCAAGGGACTGGTACGCCGCTTCCAGCAGATAGACATACTGGAACCGAGCATTGAAGAAGCCATACATATCGTAGAAGGCCTGAAAGAGAAATACGAAACCTACCACGGCGTCACCTACGAGCCCGACGTCATCCCCTACGCCGTAAAGGCAAGCGCCCGCTACATCAGCGACCGTTTCCTGCCCGACAAAGCCATCGACCTGGTGGACGAAGCAGGAGCTTACCGGGAAATACATCCCACAGACTCCGGAGAACAGACCGTGGACAAGGCACTGATAACCGACATACTGGCACGTACCTGCAAAGTCAATGCCCTCGCCATGAAAGAGGACGACACCACCGCCTTGGAAAGCCTGCACGAACGCATCAGCTCCCGCATCTACGGGCAGGAAGAAGCCGTCCGTCAGGTGGTGGAAGCTGTGCAAATGTCCAAAGCCGGACTGCTGGACGAAAACAAACCGCTGGCAAGCCTGCTCTTTGTAGGCCCCACCGGAGTAGGAAAGACCGAAGTTGCCAAAGTGCTCGCCGCCGAGCTGGGCATCGCCCTGCAACGTTTTGACATGAGCGAATATACCGAAAAGCATACCGTAGCCAAACTGATTGGCTCGCCTGCCGGCTACGTGGGTTACGAGGACGGCGGCCTGCTGACCGACGCCATACGCAAGACCCCAAACTGCGTGCTACTGCTCGATGAGATAGAAAAAGCCCATCCCGACGTATTCAACATCCTGCTGCAAGTAATGGATTATGCCGTACTGACAGACAACAAAGGACGGAAAGCCGACTGCCGACACGTGGTCCTCATCATGACCTCCAATGCCGGAGCACAATATGCCCGCCAAGCGTCCATCGGCTTCAACAGTCAGGTCACCGCCGGAGAAGCCATGCTGAAACAAGTCAAGAAAACCTTTAAGCCCGAATTCATCAACCGCCTCTCTGCCACGGTGGTCTTCCATGACATGGACCGCCCGATGGCATCACTTATCCTCGACAAGAAACTCGGAGAACTAGGCAGCAAGCTGTCTTCCCGCCAGGTGGAAATGGTATTGAGCCAGGAAGCACACGAATGGCTGCTCCAACGGGGTTTTATTCCCGAATACGGCGCCCGGGAGATGGACCGCGTGATAGCCGCCCACTTGAAACCCTTGCTGATGCGCGAAATTCTGTTCGGTACATTGAAGGCAGGAGGAAAAGTCCGCGTGCAAGTGGAAAACGGAGCATTGAAACTACAACCCGCAACCGAATAACGATATGGTCTTTCAACTGACGGATAAACTTGCTTTCCCCGACCCTCACTACGGCGACCCCGACGGGTTGCTCGCTGTGGGCGGTGACCTATCCATTGACCGCCTCATCCTGGCGTACTCCAACGGCATCTTCCCCTGGTACGCATTTCGGGAAGAACTGATACAATGGTGGTGCCCGATGGACCGTTTCGTCATCTTTCCGGACGAAATCCATATCTCCCACTCCATGCGTACGCTCATCAACAAAGGAAAGTACGAAATCACCTTCAACGAAGCTTTCCAAGACATCATACAAACCTGCGGAGAATTGCGGATGGAACAAGAAGGAGCCTGGCTCGGAACGAAGATGATGGAAGCCTATACGCACCTGCACGAACAAGGATTCGCCGCCAGCGTGGAAGTATGGGAAGAAGAGCAATTGGTAGGTGGGCTGTACGGAGTGACCCTGGGACGTTGTTTCTTTGGAGAGAGCATGTTCTCACTTGTTCCCAGCGCCTCGAAGCTGGCCCTCATCCATCTGGCCCAATTCTTCAGGGAACATGGAGGCGTCATGATAGATTGCCAGTTCGAAACCCCTCACCTCAAAACAATGGGAGGCAGGCACATCAGTTACGACGAATATATGACATACATCGAACAAGACTGCCGCTTCTAAAAGTAAAAAGGAATAACGAGGGGCTCAGAACTATCCGCGCCTAAATATAGCATAATGAAAGTACTCATATACTTTTGACACTCTCCCATTCTATTTGAAGGCCGGAGCAGGAAGATGCATACCTGCCATCGTCAATTGGTTGTCCTTGGCATATTGGAGGAAATACTTGCGTGCTTTCACGGCAGCTTCCTTATCCATATCATAGGAAGCGCAGTATTCCGGATGCTCCAACTGAAGGGCCGCACCATGGATGAGGTCACCAATCACCAGTAACTTGCCACTCTGGAAAACCGTATGACCGGGAGTATGACCGACTGCCTCCATGGCAACCACATTACCCGGCAAGGTATCGCCAAACTCAAACAGATGCAGCCGTTCCTTATAGGCATCCATCGTCTTTACGACCTGCGCCTTCCTTTCGGCAGGCATTGCCATCCAGGCATCATATTCCACTTTTGATGCGTACACTTCGGCATTCGGGAAGACTACACTGTCTCCCTTCATCATTCCACCGATATGGTCGCCATGGAAATGGGTAAGATACAGATATCCAATATCTGCCGGAGAGATACCCAAAGATTGTAATCCGGGCAACAGACGACTGCCGGGAGCTCCCATTCCCGTATCAAAAAGGATACGGATACCATTCGTATCTACCAGGAAGGTGCTCATGGAAGAAGGAATACCGCCTTGAAGCGACAAACTTTCCATCAATTCATCGCTTGCATCCGGGAAAATCGTTCTCGGCATCAAATGCTCACCAGCATTATCCTGAATCCAAGTGGCCTGCACTCCCTCCAGTTGCAAGGTCTTTACGCCACTGCATGTTACACCGACACTATCCATACTTACATCTTCATTTGTTTGTTTCTTTGTCCTGCTGCCGCAACCCGCCATCAGCAATGCTGCTGACACAACAACCAGGCACGTCCATGTCTTGTTTTTCATCGGTACAGAGTTTTTTATCCATAAATATTGAAGTTCGCACAAATATAGGCAAATAAAATCATTCGGCACACGGATGTCTGAACCAAAAACGGCTGCCGACTCCCAATTCCGACTCAGCACCGATAGTCCCGCCAAGATGCTCAATGATACTTTTACAGATGGACAAGCCTAAACCCGTGCCCTTCGCAAAGGTATTAAGCTTTACAAAGCGGTCGAACACAGTAGCCACGGCATCCGGAGCAATACCCATACCGGTGTCCGTCACAGAAAACTCTATCTGACCGGTACCTTCCACCGGATGATATTCCAAAAGGATCTGCCCTTCACTGGTGAACTTCAAAGCGTTGTTTATAAAATTGGTGACCACCTGCATCAGACGTTTCTTGTCGGTATAGATACGGTAATCGGGCAAGTCGGGAGCCAACAGAACCGGTACAGCCTTGTCTTCCTTTATATCATAGTTGCGCATCACGTCCTTACAGAAGTCACTGACATCCACATACCCCATATTATAATCAAGTGTTCCCGCTTCTATCTTTGCCAAATCCAGAATGTCGGATATCAGTTGCAAGAGCAGTTCCGTATTCTCCTGCATGATGGCAAGGTATTCCTGGCGTTCTTCCCTATCGTCCAGTTCGGCAATGATGCTTGCAAAACCGACAATGGAATTGAGCGGAGTACGGATTTCATGACTCATATTGGCCAGGAAAGCAGACTTCAAGCGGTCCAGATGTTCTGCCTTATCCTTGGCGACCCGCAATTCCTCCTCTATCTTTTTCTGATGGTCGATATCCACACTGGTAATGACATGCGCCATCTGCCCGTCCACCCAAGCAAAGGCTGCACTGAACACGCGAAACCAACACTTGTCAAATGGCCGTTGATAATCCCACGAATAGACTTTGGTGGGGTGTCCGTTTTCATCTATCAAATGCCTCTTTGGGCAGAACTCACACTCCCCCGTCTTGTCCGAGTAGAGGGCCTCCCAGCATTTTTTCCCCCAGAAATGCTCGATACCGCCATATGGTTCCACCATAGACCTATTGGCATACAACATATCGTGGGAATCGAAAGAGTTGACGTAAATATCAACGCCCATATTATTCATGATACTGCCTAATGTATTGCTGGCCCTCACTTCCCTTTCCTTATATTCCCTGACCGCAATTTCCTTAGAGAACGAGCCCAGCAAGAGATGAATGATTTGCAACTCCTCTTCCGTGAGATAGGTCTCTTCCTCCCTGCCTGCAAAACCTATGAATCCGATGATTTTACCCTCAGTATCTTCAAAATGCCTGATTAACAAAGAATCCTCACCGTAGAAATCAAGAATGTCAATATCATCCCATGAAGCATCCGCATTTCTGTTTCCATAGAAAGGTTTATCCCGAGCTTTCATGGCATCGACATGCTCCTTTTTCAACTCTCCCATATCGAAACGGGGTTTCATAGTCCCACCTTCATTTCCAATCGTTTCTTTCAATAAGAAATAACGGAATCCGTCAGTCTGATAGATAAACCCTTTCGTAAAGTCATAGTAGTTGCAGAAATCGGTCAACGATTCAATAACTTTCCTTTCATTGGGTTCATTGCTATTCAACCGTTCTAAAAAATGAAGCAAGAATATGTTTAATTTCTCTTTGTTTTTGCCCATATAATCTTTTGAAAAACTTTAAGGCGCTAATATACAACTTTTTAAAGAGAAATAAGTTTCTTTTATATATCCAGGAAGTTTAAAAAACAACCATTCCCCAATAAAACAAAAAAGGCAATAACTTAATTTATTTTACAAGTATCACTAAGGCAAAAGCTCTTCATCCGTATTCATACGACGGCATAACATCTAAAGTACACAAAAAGAAGTCTATGGAAGAAGAAAATATCCGAGACAGATTAATAGTCATTTTTTAAGGATAACAGAGTTGCCAATTTATCAAAAACAAAGTTAATTCACACATATATACATATTTGTATAAACGGAGAATAAGTAAAACTTTCCCAAAGATGTTTTTTTCTTCATAAGCGATACAACCTATATACAACGAAATAAAGATTTGCAGTACAAACGGTCTGTTATGAGAGAAATATAGTATCTTTGCAACATGATGTTGCACCGTTTTACTACTTCCATAACCGACATTCCGCTTCCGGAAAGGTTCACCTATCCTTTCTGCTATACTCCGCACCCATTATGTATATTGGCAGCCAAAGAAGTACAAAGCTATCTTACCCGACAAACTGCATGGAAGGACGAACTGCGCCAAGGCAAAATGTTCGGGGTACTGATTGTACAAACCGAGCATGGAGAAACCGGATATTTAGCTGCATTCTCAGGCATATTGGCCGGAAAGAACCTACATCCCTTTTTTGTTCCTCCCGTATATAACTTGCTACAGCCACAAGGCTTTTTCAAGATAGAAGAAGAGAACATCTCTTCCATCAACCGCAACATCCGGCAACTGGAAAATGACAAAGCATATGCCGCCTTATCAGCAGAGCTTGCCCGGACCATTCAGTCAGCAGAAAACATACTGGCAACAGCCAAAGCACAGTTGAAAGAAGCCAAAACAGCCAGAGAACAGCGCAGAAAAGAAAAAGAACTCAATGCGCAGGAAGAAGCCGAACTGATACGGGAAAGCCAGTTCCAAAAGGCAGAATATAAACGCCTGGAACGTTCATGGAAAGCAAGGATTACCACACTGCAAACGCAGACAGAAGACTGGGAAAGACGGATTTCAGCATTGAAGTCTGAACGTAAAACCCGCTCTGCAGCATTGCAGCAAAAGCTATTCGAACAGTTCGGGATGCTGAATTACCGGGGAGAAGTCAAGAATCTCTGTGAGATATTCGGGCAGACCGTGCACAAGACACCTCCTGCCGGCGCAGGTGAATGTGCGGCCCCCAAACTGCTGCAACAAGCTTATCTGCACAGATGGAAACCTATTGCCATGGCCGAGTTCTGGTGGGGTGATTCCCCCAAGACAGAGATACGCCATCACGGCCACTATTATCCGGCTTGCAAAGGAAAGTGCGAACCTATACTGCAACACATGCTGCAAGGTCTACAAGTAGAGGAAAACCCCATGTTGAAAAGAATGCAGGTACCCTCCCAAAATTTGGAGATTGTTTATGAGGACCCATGGCTTTCGGTCATCAACAAACCGGCAGGAATGCTGTCTGTTCCCGGCAAGGAAGATGCAGTCTCCGTCTATAGCCTGATGCGTGAGCAATATCCCGAAGCTGACGGTCCCCTGACGGTGCATCGTCTCGACATGGCCACTTCCGGTTTAATGCTCATTGCCAAGACCAAGCGTGTACACCAGAACCTGCAGGCCCAGTTCAAGAACCGCCTGGTCAGGAAACGTTATGTCGCATTGCTCGAGGGTATTGTCCCAAAGGACAAAGGTACGGTCGACCTCCCGCTTTGCCTGAATCCACTTGACCGCCCACGGCAAATGGTACACACCGAACACGGAAAGCCCGCCATCACCGATTATCAAGTTCTGGAACGTCTGGACGGGAAACGGACCCGTATCGCTTTCTATCCGCGCACGGGAAGAACCCATCAGCTACGTATACATGCAGCACACCCGCTTGGCTTGCACTGCCCCATCATCGGTGATGAACTTTACGGGGAGAAAGCAGACCGGCTTTATCTGCATGCCGAATACTTAGAATTTACCCACCCTATAACGGGAGAAACCGTAAGGATTACCAAAGAAGCTGAATTCTGACTGCCTACTGATTAATAACCAGCAAAGTAATGCAATAAATGATGATACTCCGACCTACCCCACAAGATTATGACGAACTGTTGACCGTCTGGGAAGCCTCTGTCCGCAGCACACACCACTTCCTGGCAGAAAAGGATATACAGTTTTACAAACCACTGATAAGAGAGCAGTACTTTCTTGCCGTAGAGCTTTACATCATCCGCAACGAAAAAGAAGAAATTGCCGCCTTTATGGGACTGAGCGATGAACTCATCGAGATGTTGTTTGTCCGTCCCGACCAACAAGGTAAGGGATACGGAAAACGGCTCATGGAGTACGCCGTCCACCAAAAACACATCCACAAAGTGGATGTAA
>UMKS01006819.1_pt1 | contig 8536 bp, 6 predicted proteins | sample 1966351 | NCBI WGS metagenome assembly UMKS01 (sample SAMEA4836184, study PRJEB28245) | human gut metagenome | biome: gut microbiome; material: fecal sample | place: Denmark | collected 2008
TATCGCAAAACCATTGGATAGTCCAAGCAGAAAGCCTATAATAAGGTTACTTAATGTCGTTGTTGCACCAACCGCCGCGAGCATATTTTCACCAAGAAATGTACCTACAATTCTTGTATCCACAATACTGTATGTCAACTGTAACAGATTTGCCAGAAATATAGGCAGTGCAAATGTCAGTATCAATACAGATGGTTTTCCTTTGGTAAGATCTTTCATAATCTGATTAGTCCTCACTTATTATTATTTAAGTCATTATTTATATTCACAGGCCATTTATTATAAATAAAAGCTTATTAAATGTCATTAGAAATGTACAAAATAATATAAGATATTTCTTTTATAATATCTCTCAATTATGTTCCAATGGCAGAAAAGACAGCCCTATAAAAAGTTATATTCTCTTTATAATATTTCTTCATTATTATCCCAATGGTTGTCGTATTCCTGAAACAACCTATAATAAGTCTTCACATAAACACTTCTATAATTCACCTAAAATTAATCTCTACACTCATAACCTCGCTGTCCGTTCCCACTCTCATAGCCGGACCATATAATCCTACACCGGATGTAACCACACTGTACATATTATCTATCTTCTTTATGCCCCAGTAATTCTCCCACGCAAATGGCTGGACTATCGTAAGTGGAAAGAATTGTCCGGCATGTGTATGTCCGCTTAACATAACGTCCACGCCCATATCCGCTGCCTCATGAAGCTTATCCGGTTCGTGGTTTATGACTATGACCGGCTTACTCATATCGCACTGCTCAATAAGTTCAGAAAGGTCTTTTCGGTTACGTGTGCCATCTCCAGCCTTTTCTCCGTCAAGCCTTCCAATAAGATTAATCTTTCCATCTGCTATAGTTGTTACCTCATCAAGCATTATATTAATACCAGCTTCATCAAGAAAGCTTTCCATACGTGAGTCCCTGAATGCTTTCCTGCTCGAAGCTGTCGAAAATCCTCCTACAAGAGTTTCTGTCACATCATGATTGCCAAACACAGCATAAGAACCATATTTCGCATTTATACTGTGAAGAATTTCCTTTAATTCCGCCTCATCATCAAGTGCATCATAATCATTGTCAAATATATCACCGGCATATATAACAACATCTGGATTAAGCGCATTTATACGCTCTGCCATTTTTCTCATATCGTCACAGCCAATACTATATCCCAAGTGAAGGTCTGCAACAAGAACCACATTAAGACTGTCAATTCCATCAACCTGCTTTTCAACATTTATATCATAACTTCTTGTTGTCATCTGCCTTGCGTGAATAGTTCCATACACTGTAAAACCCACACTTGCAGCCACTATTCCTATACCTACTATCAGCGCACCATACAGTCTGTGAAGCACTGGAACATTTTTCTTCTTATCTACTTTCTTAAGTATCAGAACTATTATATCTCCTATAATCATAAAGAACAGCAGATATATAAAGTATCCAAGCCACACATTGCTCACCTTATGTATCCACGCCTGAATACTGCTTCTCGGAAGAAATACTCCTAAGAATATAGTCGATGCCAATATACAGTACAGACCTATCCATACTGCCTGCATACGTTTGTGCTTAAATAACGGTATGACTATTTTAAACCAGTGTATCATTCTACATAGTATGTATACTCCAAGAATAATATATATAAATAACATTAACCACTTTAGCATAATGACCTCCATATCAATATATCCTAAAAATATTATGTATTATCAAATATTAATTACTATGTACTTTAATTGTATATATCGGTTATAATACCACTTTTTTCTATTAAGACATATTATAATTTAAACCATGTAAACAAAAAAATTAAAGGCGCATGAAAATATTCTCACACGCCTTTAAATATTTTAAATCATCCATTCATCACCTGTCAACGGCTTCGATAAATCACAAATTAATATTTTATACAATACGTAGATATATCAATTATATACCACAGACTTAGAATAAATAACAATTTAATACTTCATATAATCCTTAATAACATTATGGTCTTTAAGCACCTTTTCAATAACAGTACCCTTTATCTTTCTTAAAAGCGGCTTCTTGATATTGTCAAGCACACCCGGTAACTCTATCTCAAGTGGTGACTTGCCATCCATAAGCTTAACGGATGCATCTAAGAGGTCTCTCACATCATATACACTGCCCCATACCTCTGGAACACCTCTGTCAACACCGAGAAGTCCATATACAGCCTCCATAGCTGTTCTTACAGAATACTCAGTTGTAAATATAGTATCTCTTGGTGTTTCAGCAAACTGTCCAAGGAATGCAAAGTTTACACAGCCATCTGGAATAACATCCGGTCTGTCGCCCTTTCTTCTTGGCATAAAGAATGCTGTGATATATGGCATCATCGTAGGAGTTGTGTTGCAGTGGTTCTTAGCAAGCTCATCTATCTCATTTACTGGTATTCCAAGATGATATAACCACTCTGCTGTTATCTCTTCACCAGTACACTCTTTCATAGGCTTCTTTATATAGTCACCAGGTACATCTGTAAATAAGCTGTATACCCATACACATACTTCATCCTTCTTCTGTTCCTTGAACTGTCCCTGTCTGTTGATAGTCCAGCTAAGAAGCCATCTTGAGTCCTTGCAGCTTACGATACCACCTGTAACAACATTTCCAGTTCTTGGGTCTCTTTTACATATCTTCTTAATCTGGTCAATAATCTGCTCGTTGCTTGTTGTAACTGTTGCTGACTCCCAGTTAGACTTAGCTATATCGCCGCAGAACTTCTCTGGATGTCCGAATTCAGGTGACTGCTTTGCAATATTCTTCCAAAGGCTCCAGCAGCCGCTTGTTCTTACCTCTGCATCGCCAACTGGCGCGTGAGTATGGTCGCCATATATAGTACTCTCTGTACAGCTTCCGTTTGTTACGAATACAAGGTCATTTTCTGTAAGCTCGATTGTTTCCTTTTCACCCTTAACGCTGCATTCTATCTTCTTTGCAATCTTCTTACTTCCATTGAATTCAAATACTACATTTTCAACTCTTGTATTGAACTGGAACTTAACGCCTGCTGCCTCAAGATACTTCTGCATTGGAAGGATAAGCGACTCATACTGGTTGTACTTAGTAAACTTAAGTGCGGAGAAGTCTGGAAGTCCTCCGATATGATGGATAAATCTCTGGATATACAGCTTCATCTCAAGCGCACTGTGCCAGTTTTCAAATGCAAACATAGTTCTCCAGTAGAGCCAGAAATCTGATTCAAATACCTCTTCATCAAAGAAATCTTCAATCTTCTTATCATAAAGGTCTTCGTCCTTAGTAAAGAACAGCTTCATAATCTCCATACAGCCCTTTTGGCTTAAGTTAAACTTGCCATCTGTATGTGCATCCTGTCCTCGGTTAATAGTTGCCCTGCAAAGTGAGTAGTTAGGGTCATGCTTGTTAAGCCAGTAATATTCATCAAGTACTGAAGCTCCCGGCTTTTCAAGTGAAGGAATACTTCTGAACAAATCCCAGAGGCACTCGAAATGGTTCTCCATCTCTCTTCCACCTCTCATAACATATCCTCTTGTTGGGTCATTTATACCATCACATGCACCACCGGCTATATCCATAGCCTCAAGAATGTGAATATGTTCTCCCTTCATCTGTCCATCTCTTACAAGGAAACACGCTGCTGCAAGTGAAGCAAGTCCGCTTCCTACTATATAAGCTGACTTATCATCAACGCCATCCGGCTTTTCTGGTCTTGCAAATGCTTCATAATTACCATTAGAATAATATATTCCTTTACTATTTTTATCATACTTTCCACGTTCTGTATTTCTATATTCTTCGTGTTCCGTCTTCTGTATTTCTTTTATCTTCTTTTTCTCTGTACCATTCTTATTCTTTGCGTTAAGTGCTGCAACTCCTGCGCCTACAGCAAGCAGTGCTGCTCCTGCCTTTAATGTCTTGCTTCCGATTGATTTATTACTCATATAGAACCTCATTTCTGCGCACTTTTTTACTCATAATAGGTTTGTGTCAGGTGCGCTCAGACATCAATCCCGCATGTGAAAAATCTATTTTTCACACTATTCTTTTTTCTCATAATTTTCATAACTTCTTGTTGTCTTCGGAGTTTCACTCCATATCTTATCAGCATATGGTTTCCATGTATTAGCATAAGGAACACATTTGCTGCAAAGATGCTCTGCTGTTTCCGGTGACTGTAAATCTGTTGACTTGGCACCCGTTTCCTTAACCATCCTCTGCAAAATCTCAGGATTTTCAAGCATAGGACAAGGTCTTAAGTGGTTTTCATTAAATGGCTGGTTCTTTCTGTATGCCATAAACAGTGGCTGGTGCAGTATCTCAAGAAGTGTATTAGTTCTGATGTTTGCACCTGAATAATGTATAAATACACAAGGCTCTGCATCGCCATTGGCATTGATGTGGAAGTAATTTCTGCCACCGGCTATACATCCGCCAACGAATTCACCATCATTCTGGAAATCAAATGTGAATAATCCCTTACCTGTTGTAAGACTTCTTATCTGTCTTATGCGGTCTTTCATATATATTCTCTGCTCAGGTGTTGGAAGCAATTCAACAGATGCATCATTTCCAACTGGCATATAATGGAAATACATCGCATAGCGGCATCCCTTATCAACCATAAGCTGGATGAATTCATCACTTGTAACTGTTTCTGTATTCTTGGAGGTGTAGCATATCGAAGTACCGAATACAAGTCCATTTTTCTTTAAAAGATCCATCGCATGCATAACCTTTCCATATACGCCGTCACCTCTTCTTAAGTCGTTGACTGCCTCAAAGCCTTCAAGACTTATGGTAAGGTAAAGATTACCAACTCTCTTCATATCCTCACAGAACGCTTCATCAACAAGTGTTCCATTGGTAAAGGAAAGAAATGCACAATCATTATGCTTCTCACACAACTTAATAATATCGCTCTTTCTCACAAGTGGTTCGCCGCCTGTAAACATATAAAGGTATATGCCCAATTCCTTGCCCTGTGTTACAACTCTGTCCATCTCATCAAATGTAAGATTAAGCTTGTTGCCGTATTCTGCCGCCCAGCAGCCTGTACAATGAAGATTACATGCACTTGTAGGGTCCATAAGAATGAGCCAAGGCACATTACAGTTATACTTTTCTCTCATTTTCCTTATTGTCTTAGTTCCATTTAAAAATGCTTCAAAACCAAGATTAAGTACTATTGTCTTTAATACATTAGGGTCTATTTCATCTAATGCCTTGTTAATGTACTTATTAAGTGCGCTGTCCTTATCTGAAACTTTCTGTCTTACACCATCGAAATCGACATCAAGCTTCTCACCATCCATATATTTCTCCATAAAATCGACAAGCTTTAATATCTCTTTTTCTCTGTCTTTATCTAAATTCTTCAGTATTATATCAGTAGCTTTGCTGACTGCAATTCTTCCTGCTTTATGTGTTATTGTACCCATATTTATCACCATTCCTGTATTTTATTTTCACTGTAAATGTATTGCTTATCCCCGTAAGCTTCTGTCCGTCTTAACTGTATTAATGACTATTATTAAGTTAAGCACGCCATCCAGACACAGGTTCAGTCCTATAAGTCTTATCATCATTCTTGTAGTTTCACCTGGCATCAGTATAAGCAAAATACCAAGTGCTGCTACTATAACTGCCATAATTAACATAATCCACCAGCTGCTTATTCCAAATCTTTTAGAGTCCAGCGCAGTCTGTATCTTAAGTGTCGCATCCACCAGCATGACTATTCCTATGCATGTCGATAACAACTGTACTATGCTTGATGTTCTACAGACAAATACTATGCCGACAATAGCTGCTACTATGCCAAGTGCAAGGTCAAACTGGAATGCCAGCTGATATACATCCTTTGCAAAGTATCCTATCACTTTCACAACCCCATACACTATAAGGTATATGCCAAATACAATACAGACTGTGTTAAGTGCTATTCCCGGCGCAAGAAGCAATATAAGCCCGACAAGAATAAGACATACTGTAAGCAGATTGTACATATTTTTTATTCCCTTTATGCCATTCATAATTTAACCTCCTTTATCATTTATAATTACATCTATAAAAGAGCACATTTAAAATATTTATTAATACATTTTATATCTGCTCATTTATTGATTGTAATTAAAGCTGTTCAATGAACATTATCTATAAATGTTTCTTGCAACAGCTCTTTCTATGTGGTTAATCTACTATATTTTTACACATATTAATACAGACAAATTAAGGAGAATGTACATAATTCGTACACTCTCCTCAATTTGTCTGAAAATAAAATATTTATAAACCAATTAATATACAACTATAAATAAGTAAATTTAAAATATTGCACAAGTATGTCCGCATTAGATAGACATATTTTCCATAATTTATTGAAATGTATATAAAGCACAAACAAAAGTAAATTATCTTTGTGTATTTTTCTGTATTTGCTCATTTATAGTATATAACTTAACAATCTTATCTGTATTGCAAAAAACAAAGTTTTAATACTAACCCACTTTACTTGCCTTTGATATCATAACTGGAAGTGTGGCATCTATTGACTCTGCTATCTTTCCGATAAAGTGCTCAAAATCAGCCTGCATCCCGCTTTCTATCCATTTGTATGTACTTCCGATAATGGCATATCCATAAAAATATGACATAAATTCAAGGTCTTTTTCTGATATATTCTGCCCTTCGCTTTTTCTCGCTATATAACTTTTTAAAACCTCTGCTGTCATCTTTTCAAGATAATTCGTTATAATATCGCGGTTCTTGGAATTATATACATGTATCACAACATCCTTATACTGCGCAAGCAAAGAAGCAGCCTTGCTGTACTTCTCATAAAAAGAGCCATCTTTGGCAACATCCCTCAGATTTTCCTCAATCTCCTGCATAAATATGCTATTTAACACATCATATATATCCTTATAATAGTAATAAAATGTGTTTCTGTTAATCTCACATTCATCACATATATCCTTAACTGTAACTTTATCTATTGACTTTGTCTTGAGTAACTCTAAAAGACTGAGCATTATAGCCTTTTTTGTAAACTTAGCCATATATAAACATCCTTTACCTCATAGTTTTTATTCCGTTTTCGGTGTTAGGTGGGTCACAACTTCAAAAGTCTTATCATGCAGGCACGAACGACATTTCAACCTTTTAACCCTTACATCATAATTATGAGTATATCATAACTTTTATATTTAAGCTAATAAAAATATCATTAAAGATTTATATAATATTAGCTAACTGAGATAATTCATCAGAAGTGACTAATAAAAATATTATTAAAGATTTATATGACTGACATATGCAAATATTCTGACTGACTTTTATATCTATAATCCTCTTTACATTCATCTTCCGATTTTTCTGCATAAAATGTAAGTAAGCACATATTTACACAGAAGGGATTATTATGAATTGCTCTAATAACAATTCAAGACACTACTGTAATAACTGTGATTCTGGTTCATATGGTACTTACGTCACTATTCAGCGTCCTATGGGACCGCAAGGCGACACCGGCGAAACTCCTGCTATCACTGTAGTCGAAGATACTCCTCTAAGTTATAAGCTCAACTTTAAAACCTCAACAACTGATATAACTACCCCTAATCTTTTTAAAGCCCTTGATGAATATCACGTAAATCTATCCACCGCCAACAGCACATTAAACATTCCTTTAGACAATCTTATACTGACTTACCAGTATGTATCTTCTAATTCTGCAAGAATAACAATAGCTCCCAAAGACACATCAATATCAATACTTGCTGATATGCGCAGAACCAGCATATACAACTCCTACTCTGTGGAGTCACAAACCTACGATAACACAAATGTTTCCACAAGAACTATTATTGATGACATAATATACACACTTTCACAGGAAACCCACGTTATGCAGATTAGACAGCAAAATCCCGACACTAAACTATGGTCACTATGTGAAATCCATACTTTCATTTCCAATGGCGGCGCACGAACTTCGGTGTAGGTACAGTGGTATGAGTCCGGGGTGAGCTATGAAGCACCTTGAGGGCACAGTTTTATACACTTGATATAGATGCACCATATATGATATACAGCATCTATTCACTAACTAAATTTCTTTATAAAAAAACAACATGTATTATATTTACTAATTGACCAATCATCAGACAAATATAAAGTAGGCGCTTACTAATATTTTATACTTAAAATAAATAAAAAAGAAGGTTTATTTCAACCTTCTTTTTCGTATCTATATTTCCCAATTTTTTTTAATACTCATACCTAATAATCATCTAATCTCCCTAACATTTATATCTCCTAATTTTTTGTCACATTTCCTATAGGATGGAAACGCCGTAAATCCTGGCCTTGAAATATAATTACGAGTTGGGTCATAATAAACGCTCAAAATTCCTGTTAACAAAAACTGGAATCCCAAGTGCTTTTCGTTCTCTCCGTGATTAAAATAAACATACTCTCCAACTTTCCCATTACCGGGGCGTTTTTT
>UMKS01032009.1_pt1 | contig 8448 bp, 6 predicted proteins | sample 1966351 | NCBI WGS metagenome assembly UMKS01 (sample SAMEA4836184, study PRJEB28245) | human gut metagenome | biome: gut microbiome; material: fecal sample | place: Denmark | collected 2008
TAGTCTTCTCCCCAACTAGTAGTGACATCAACAGAGCCCAGCTTATTTGAGTTTACCATTGATGCTCTTTCTGTGCTACGATTAGCAGCTGCATTAATATTTAGTGTATATGTATGCCAGACTTCTGCAATATATCCTTTTAACTGAGGGTTATTATTTCCTTTAAAATCATTCATAGCTTGTGTTAGTTTATCAATTTCAACTTGAATGCTATTTAAATATTCCCCGTTAGTTAGTCTTGTTCTTTCTGCTCCTACATATACACCTAATTCACTAACAAAGTAGTTTATTCCGTTTCTAAAGTTTTTTTTTTACTGTCTTCCGTATCTTTACTGTCTTCCGTATCTTCCATCGCATTATCATTACTGTCTTCCTTTATATTTAGTAATTCATTCAAATAGAAACGATAAAAGATAACGATTGCCAATAAATATTGATGTTTTCTTTTCTCTCCTTTAGAAAAATAATTCCTTATTTTCTTTAGAACCCATTCTAAAGTCCATCCGAAAGGCCCCAAAAAAATGACTGGTGGTGCAATAGATATTGACATCCAGGCACATGCTGTACGGATTCTTTCTTCATTGTTCTTACAACTGTTTACCACATTATCCCAGTCTTTGCCATTTTTCATATTTTTCACTTGTTTGGCTATATCATCATCTATATCGTTATGATTTAAATTCAAATCATTCAATATAATGATAAGATCCTCTTTTAAATTAGAGTAGGATCTTTCAGTCCAATTAAAGTCTTCACAATATACCCAAGCATTCTTTCCGTAATATCCTATATGTATTCCATACTTATTATATGCATCTTTAAACATTTTCGATTTCTTATTCACACTTTTCTTTCCTATATATAGAACATATTCTCTAGATACTATCTCTTGATTTTTAAATTGTACCAAGTTAAAATCCAGATTATTGATGGAGGCATTACTTGATACAAGTATCTTTAAAAATTCTCCTACTTCTTCTAAATCTTTGTCGTAACATGTTATAAATTTAGCCATACTAACTACATTAAAATTCCAATTATATAATTACTTAATTTTCTCTATTTCTAAAGTTCTGTATATTTCTTTGCTGTTCCCTTAGACTTATCTATCGGATATTTTTCTGCATTTCTTTTTATCTTGTCCATACAAATCTTGCTTACATCAAGATTGTACTTATCTGCTAATATAAAGGCATATAAAAAGACATCAGCCAGTTCCTCTTTTACCGATTCTATATCTGCATCTTCTGCTTTTTTCCACAAAAACACTTCATTAAGTTCAGAGGCTTCAATAGAAAGAGCTAATGCTAGGTTTTTGGTATCGTGGAATTGAGACCAGTCTCTTTCCTCATTAAACTCTCTGAGTTTACTTATTATGTTTTCTATTTCGCTCATGACTATTCATTTATTTCTCTATCAATTTATCTTTATTGCAGACATTACATATCTTTTATTTAGTTCTCTTCTTACAGCTTCACTTGCCAATAATACCACCTTTGTTTTAGCCCGGCTGACCATCACATTAAGGCGGTGAGAATCCAAAATAAAATCAGCGAATCGTTTGGCATGTGATTCATCTGCAGATGTAAAGCTGATGATTATCAACTCTACATCTTGTCCTTGCAGACATTCTACCGTATTAGCAAGAGGCTTATCTTCTCCTTCATAACATTCATTCAATAATGCTTGCAATAACTTCACTTGCTTTCTGTATGGTGTAATAACTGCCATATCAGAAGCTTTTACTCCGAACAAACAGGCATAAACTAACAGCCTTACAGCAAAAGTGGCTTCAAAAGGATTTGCTTCTGTAAGAGTTGACTTAATATCGTCTGTCTCATTCTCTGCAGGGTCACAGATAATGATTGATTCATTACTGCTTAAAATCCTTTCAAAGACATCTTTGCAATCTGTCTTTAAAGCGAGTCTTCTATCTTTAGAGTAATCTGATGAGATGATTTTTTGAGACTCGCCATTACAACCATAGAAATTATTGTTTACAAATTCTGTTATCTCATCATTCATTCTATAGGTAACATTCAACGTGTTACGCATATCTGGATATTTATTACACAGATACTCAAATATGCTACACGAGAATTCATGTGACAATAATTTCTGGTGGTATATAGGTGGCATTTGCTTGTCATCGCCAATAAAGATTATTGAACCTCCTCCGAATGTACCAATTAGGCTAGCATATACCATAGGTATCTGCCCTGCTTCATCTACAAGAACTATAGAAGGCTGAAAGCCTGCATTCCTTAATCCAAGATTTATGACTGCTGCGTGTAATGTCATTCCTACTATATCAGCATAAACTCTTTTCTTCTTTGTCTCCTTGCGGAGTTTTATATAGTCATTGTAAGTTTCAGACTTTACAATGCATGCATTCAACCCGGTTGAACGTAGTTCTTCACCTATCTTAACAATGCTAAGGCCATCCTCCTTTTCTGCTATCTTGTTTAGTGCATTGTTTACTGCCTGGTGAGTATTTGATATAACTAACACTTCCTTCGACTCTACAGCAAAAGTATGTGCGATTGTAGCTAACACTGCTGTCTTGCCTGTTCCTGGGGGGCCTTGGATACAATAAACTGATGGTCTTTTCAGAACATCTCTGACAACCTTCTCCTGTTTCTCATTAAGAGAATCAGGTATTGTATCCACAAGATCTGCATTAATTGCACCCAATCCTTTTGTCTTTGGCGCATCAATCCCAGCCAGTTGCTTCAGGAAATAAGCACCTGGTTTACCTTCATCCATCGTTTCAAGAAGATTTATCATCGGATCAAGAAGGACGCATTCGAATATCTCTATGCTTATTATATCACCTTCCACCAATTTACACTCTGTAGAAATGACCAATGAATCCAAACTAATATCAAGAACCTTAGCATTTGATTTCCTTTTCCCTACAGTTATCTTTATGCTGTCACCTGTTCTCAGCTTGGTATTGTCATTTTCAGTCTTGATCTCAAAAGTTCTATCCAGTGCTTTTGTAACAACTGCTTTATCTATTAAAAGCCCTTCCTCTATTTTTTCTTCTCTCGATAGTTTCTTATTGGCTTCTATATCAAGTGTTTCATACTCTTTTTGCCTGAGTATATAATCCAGAAGTTTTTCCTTAAAGTCTTTGAGAGTTTCCATTCCTATTCCTCCAGAAGTTTTGCTACATACTCTCTAGTTTCCTTATCCTTTATGTAGATTGTTATACTCTTGATAGCTCTGGTCATCAGGATTCTATATGCTTGTACATTTGCTGCAAACAAGGCTTGTGCAGCAGGGAACCTGTCATCATTACATGGCACTACATCTATTTCACTCATCTTTCCGCTAATTATTTTCTTGCGGATAGCAGCTTTCTGTTCCTCCTTTGCTCTTGATCTTGTACTTCCATTCGCAGTTTCTTCCATGTGATTTATGCTGAGATACCACTTTCCATTTCTAATGAAAAGGTCTTCAAGCCATAATAACCCAATATGGTTATAATCAAACCCTCTTACCACATATGGACATCCTACCTCACATAATGGATCTTCTTCCATCCTCGTTCCTTGTCTTCCCTGAACGAATATATCATATCCTCCCGGGTTATTCCAATGCTTCTGCCATCTTTCTCCGTTCTTGTCCTCCAAATCAAAATCGTATGCTGCATCCCGGTCGTGGTTCGGTGTCAGATCAGAAGGAGAAACCCACTTTCTTGTATAAGATGAGAGGATTCGGCATGACGAGTCTCCTTCTTCTATATGTCGCTTTAATTCCTTCTCCATTTCTGAAGGATAATCAACCAATTTTATCTTGAACTTATCCTTCCATTGTTTGGCGTTCTTCAGAGGGTTTTCAGTAAACAACTGTTCAACCCACTGAACGTATTCAGTTGAACCAGCACAACGGAATTGCATACCTGCTAATGATATTTTTGTTACATGTGCATCTAATTTGGCCGCCAATTGCTCCAAATCATCTACACTTGTCGTTTCATTATCTCTAAATGACTGTTTGCCATCCGTAAAGAATACTGAGACCTGACTTTCTCTTATTATATGGTATGCTTGTGGCCCCATCTGGAAACACCATCCTGCTGTCTTATTTGAGCAGAATCCCTTAGCTGTCGGGTTTATAAGCGCATGGGCTTCGTCGACTACTGAAAGAAAATGAAGGTTATCCTTATAGTTCTTTGTCATACCATGGTCTATCATGTATTTCACATAATCCTCATAATACTCAAACTTCAAAGAATTTTCATTCTTCTCACTTACATATTTAGGATTAATCCTTCTCATCTTAGGAAGAAGAATTTCCTTCATCTTCGAACCATTCAGGCCTGGATTAAAACTGTTCGCTGTTAGTATCAGGTCAGAAGCATGATAAACTTCTCCGTAGGCATTAAAGATACTGTTCCAATTATCTCCTTGACTGCTTGATGTTGTAACATATACGATATTACCTGAATCCTTCTTTGAGTATTTAAGAACAGACTCAATCCAAAGATTTACAGCTACTGCTGATTTTCCGGATCCTGGAGGACCTTCTACTATGATGACCTCCTTTTTCCCATCCTTTATGCGCTTCTCAAGTACACTCATAACAAGGTTGAATCCTTCTCTCTGTTGGTCTAAAAGCACAAACGGTTTTGCCGCCTCATTGACCAACTGGAGATTCTTGGCAACCTGTCTCAGGATATTCCTATCCTGCTTATAGTAACCATTTACAAACTTAGCAGCAAATGCTTCATTACCAGTTTTTATATGCTGTGTTACATAATCAGCTAGTTGTTCAGTTGTTTCAGTATTGTAAATCTTATATTCGGATGTGAGAACATCATTCGGATACTGTAGATAAGGCTGCATATCCAACGGCTGAGTAAAGTATACACACCCGTTTACGTTTGCTTTATGTTCATGAACAGCCGAGTGAAATCTACGGCAATACTCAGTATAACCTTTTACTTGATCAGATGGATGTCTTATTGTTTTTCCATTATGTTTTATCAATCCTTCATATTCTCCAGATTCATCACAAGACTCGTTCAGATAGTTTTTCAGTTCTAGTATTATAACTTCCTGTCCACCATTTGCATTATTTCCTATGAGTACTACATCACACCAGGATGATGCTGCTGGAAGTTTATATTCCAACAGCATGTCTGTTGTGGACAAGTGTGCATCGCCAATCGAAGGTTGCTTATTCATAGCCTTAGCAAGCATTGTTGCAACAACAGGGTATGAACCTCTATATGCTTTCTTTTCCTCGTCTGATACATTTCTATCTATCCCTGATACTTCCTCAATCAAAGCATTTAAGTCACTTTCTACATAATGGCAAAAGTCTTTTACTGTATATAGCATGTTCTTTGTATTAATAGTTAACCAAGTTGGGAAAAACAAGTTGTGTGTGAATTAGTAATTTATCCACACACAACTAGAAATATATATATATATATGAACTACCCTTTTTTTCTCTTCCAAAGTTCTTGGGCTGTTTCCCATGCTTTCGAGAATGGCATTCCTAATGCATTGAGCTGCTCAGGTATCGCCAAGGCCCAACTTACATAATAATAAGCAAGCATTTCATATCCACCAAAATCTTTCCCCGGTATACTATCAACTTTATAACCACTCTTTATTTCTGGTGAAATTCCTTTCATTCCAAGCATGGCTATATCAAATGCAATTCTTTTGATTTGGTCTTTTGACATTCCTTCAAAATATTCCAATGCACTAACCATATACATAGACATCATCATTGTCTGCATAGGGTCCGCACCATCCTTATTTTGCTTATAGAATGCGTCCTGCTTTTTCTTCTGTTCCTCAGTCAATCCGTCAAATGAATTGCCACTCGAAGAATCTGTATCCCCAAGTAATGCGTCTCTTACATACTTTTCTTCTTCCTTTTCTTTACAGGTATCTCTTATGAACTCAGACTCATTTTTAAGTCCGAAGTACTTTTCCATACCAAGTGTCTCTGCAAAGTATTGTACAAGCTCGTATTCTTCACCGGGTTTGTAGTCTTCATAAGCCAGATATTCTTCATACAGGTCCTTTGCCGTCTCAAACTCAGCCTTGGTAGGCTTGTAATTTTGATAGAATCTAAGGCCAAATAATCTCTCCAAATGCATTGATGAAACAATATTCATTATCTTACTTGCGTTTACAATACTTTGAGGGAATATACTCTGTTGTCCCTTCATAATGGATTCCTGATTAAGCGTCTCCTGATGCATTAACGACAACAGCTGGGCTGCCTTGATTATAGGATACTTGTCGTACATCCTTTTCTCTACAAACAAGTCCAGAGGACAGTTCATTATCTGTACCATTAGCCCGTCCTGCAACTTGTCTACTACACCCATTGCCTTGCTATGTCCAATCTTGTTTACAATGTTGTTTATCCATGATGCATACTTGTTTCTGAATGCCAGTTTATTGTCATTATTCGAAAAGACAATCATGTTATGTCCTCGTTTGCTTGCTTCCAAAGCCATATCAAGGTGCATAAGTTCATGTATAACCAGGTGTTCCATATAAGGCATCTTCGGATTATACTTAACAAGATTGTAATCCCTGTTATATACTTTACCATATTGCAGTTTTGCGCTTACCTCCAGTTTATCATCCTCTTCAATCTCAATCCTGTTCTTGGTATCAAGTTCGATGGCATCTTTGATGCCCAACATCACATTAATGTAGTTTGTTGTGCTTACAAGATTCTTTGCAGCAACAACCATGAGTTTATGCAATTCCTCTAAAACATTTGGATTCTCTCTCTGTCTGTCAGCTTTGAGACTTCCGGCCAGAGCATACTCAAAAGCATTCTTAAAATCCTTTTGGTTATAATAAGCCAAAGCCAATCCATAATAAGCATTACCATACTTATCGTTTATGTCAAGTACATGCTTGAAGATAGATATAGCCTTATCGTATTCATTCCTTTCCATCATCACTGCAGCAATATTATTGCATGCTATTGCATTGTTTGGACAGTATTCAAGAATCTTATTATAGTAATTTTCCGCCGTCTTTATGTCATTCTTGTATTTTCCAAAAAGATTGCCCATCAACAACAAAGCCCATCCATTTCTCGGATTACATCTTAAGGCTTCAATATTAATATCAATGGCATCATCTATCTTACCTTCCTGCATATATAACTGAGCCTTCAGTCTATATGCATCACTAAATCTTGGATGTTGCTTAATGAATTCTTCTACAGCTATTTTTGCCTGACTGAATTGTCCTTTATCACATAATGCGGTTACCTTAGCGAACTTCTTTTCTGCTTCTTGTATTTCTTTATCATCCATTCTGACAATAACGAAGTCTCCTTCTATTATTACATCAGGCTTTGATCCTTCAATTGTGAAATACTCAGTCAATTTATCTTTAAGTTCTTCTGTTGTATTTGCATCAAACCCAGCTATATCTTTAAGTCTATATATAAATTCCATAATTCTATTTTATAAAGTATCATACAATAACTCCTTAATATTCACACCTAATATCAAAGAGATTTTCTTAAGAGTGTGCAAGTCTGGTTGAGATGTATTTGTACACCACTTTGAAACTGTAGTCACATTTACGCCTAGTTCCTCTGCCAACCATTTATTTGTCCTCTTTTTTTCAACTAAAACTAGTTTTAATCTATTTATATCTTCCATAAAACTATATTAATCTGTTTTGAACGCAAATATAACGATTTTCAGACATGAACTCAAAGAAAGTTTGAATATTTTGACTGAAGTGTTGAAGTCAATTTGACTATCTTAAAGTATAATACTGTTAAATAGATTTTTTTATGAAAATGAATATTGAACTTTGTATTTTATTTCTCTATATGGACAATCATTATCTTATTATAACATCTTCAATACTCTAATAACTCCCAATATATAATGCGGATTTTCTGCATATCCAATCTCATCAAGCCAAAGCAGATAGTTACCACCTTTATACTTATATTGCACTTTAGTGTAATAAGCTCTAACACTTTCCGTCCAATGATTGAATTCATAGTATTTTCCTGCACGGGGATTAGTTAGTCCGAAAAGATTGTGCTTATTCCGGCATACTGAAGAACGGAACCATCCGGTTTCCAGTATAGCCTGAGCCAATACGATTTTGGGGTATAGGATTCCGTTTCTTATGATTTCTTTATAAAGGTTGTGGATGGTAAGTTCAGGAAAATGATTTTCTGATTTAGTAATATCATCTGTTTTCTTTTGCAGTTCTGTTTTTAGGGATGCTTTCTTGTCACTATTCCGGCTGTTATTTTCCAATTTTTTCTGATTGTCCGGCCTGACAGTCAGGGTATCCTTTGCCATCATCTTATTCTTTTTCCCTTCTGTAACATCCTTTGCTGCACGGTTATAAGACTCTTTTTGTCTTTCTGTAGGCAGAATTTCCGAATATCTGGTTATCGTATAGAACTGTGCCGATACGCTTA